>Ga0209292_1000962_pt1 | contig 36249 bp, 34 predicted proteins | sample GOMGulsemesocosm_2_FD_184634 | JGI IMG/M metagenome (GOLD analysis project Ga0209292, IMG submission 184634) | Methane-oxidizing microbial communities from mesocosms in the Gulf of Mexico - GOM9C Gulf of Mexico (SPAdes) (version 2) | ecosystem: Environmental > Aquatic > Marine > Cold seeps...
GCATTAATTGATAAGGCTTGCATGTTTTGTTTAGCGCCGCTCATAGCGACATAAAGCAACTTATCCATAATGATTTTCCAAAAAGTAAAAGGTTATACTGGATAAATGCAAGTAGGGTGCCAGCTATACTAAAAGTATTCAGTGATAGATAAAAACACTTTACAGAAGGGAGTTGAGCAATAAAAAAGCTAGCTATTAAGTATGAGGTACTTAACAGCTAGCTTTGACAGGTAAGATCAAACATTAGCTTTATTGTGCTAATAAGTTATGACTTATTATACCGTTTATCTAATTTGTAAGATGGTTTGGTTCAACTGGTTATCAACTTCTAAAGCCCGTGAGTTAGCTTGGAAGTTACGTTGTGCTGAAATCAAATCGATTAACTCTGTCGTTAAGTTAACATTGGATTGCTCTAACGCTGATGAGTTAATGGTACCAAAAGTACCAGAGCCGGCCTCACCTGCGAGTGCTTCACCAGAAACAATACTTTCTTTCCAATTAGTACTACCTACTTGTGTTAAACCTTGATTATTAGCAAAGTTGACCATAGCAATACGTGCTAACGGTTGTGAAGTACCGTTACTGTAGGTAGCGCGCACTAAACCATCAGTGCCAATATCAATACCGGTTAATCGGCCAACGGCTAAGCCATCTTGCTCTAATGCTGTTACCTCAAAGTTTGAAGCAAACTGTGTTGGTTCGTTCGGGTTTGGCGCTAATGGATCTAGGTTATAGTCAACCTTCACAAATTGAGTAGGATCTGCACCATTAGGTAAATGGTTTGAGAAATCAACCGTTCTAATACCACCATCACCTGGTGCTGGTGCTTGAGCAACAAAATCACCAGAGGAATCAAATGTTAAACGGGCACCTTTTTGCCCGGTACCACTTTCAGGTGTTGTCGCTGAAATTGCGGTCGCCAATCCAGTTTTCGCCGTATTTAGTGCAAGTAGAGTCGTTGGGTTAGGGGTTGCCGTATAATTGGTTTGCGCTGTAGTAAGAGCCCCTTCAGCTGCAAGCACATCAGCATCTGCTAAGCCCTGTATTACTGTATCATCTTCTAAGTCGATAGGTTTACCATCAACTGAGGCAAACATCATCCATTGATTAGGCGCTGTTGCCGGGTCATCTTTGACATAAAAATAAGTCATTATGTGGCTATCACCTAATGAATCAAAAATCGTAACTGAGGTCGAGTTATTAAATGTTAGTGGATCATCTGGGTCGAAATTAGCGGGTGCAGTACTAATATAACTATCGCCTGCCGGTAAGTTCATACGTACATCAACTTCACTGGTTTTTGTTGGCGCACCTGATGCCGTTGGTATACGAATGGGCTCTGCTGTACTTAAACTTACCGAAGCGGATGAGCCATCAGGGTTGACTGGAAACCCTAAAAGATAACCACCGCCCGAGTTAACGACAAAATTATCGTCATTAAGCTTAAATTGACCAGCTCTAGTATAGGATGTTTCTAACGAATCAAGTTCAGGTACAGTAGCGAAAAAACCATTACCAGTTACAGCTAAATCGAGAGCGTTATTAGTAAACTGAATGCTACCTTGAGCAAATTGCTGGGCAACATCTGCCGTTAAAACACCATCACCCACTTTAGTTTTACCTGACGCCAATAAGGACGATGCATAAACATCAACAAACTCAGCACGAGATTCTTTAAAACCGACTGTGTTTACATTAGCGATATTATTTGACGTTACATCTAAATCTTTTTGTGCTGCGTTTAATCCGCTTAGTGCAATATTAAATGACATAATTTAATCCTCTTAAAATTTTTACCTTGCTTAATAGCTGGTTTAATATTCATGACTCAATGCTTAAAAATATTATCTCTGCTATAGCCTATATTTTGCTGTTTAGCTTTAGTGTTTAGCTTTGACTGATTAACTCACCACTAAACTTAACTATCACCTTCCGACACTTCAACAACATCAGCTAATGCCATAGAGCTACCACCATTAAGATTAAGCATTATATTTCCACCTGCACCAGCCAATGTGACACTGTCTACTTTACGATAGGTTTGAGCTTCTATTTCTGATGCTTCGCCATCGACTAAACCAACAATACGGAAGCGATAAGCCCCCTCTGCAGCAGGTTCGCCTTTAGCCGTTTGTCCATCCCAAGTAAAAGTAAAGCCACCAGCAGCAACACTACCCACAGGAACCGTTTGAATAACTTCACCAGCAATATTTTCAACATAAATATTGACGTTACTTGCCGGTTTGTCTGAAACCAATTTACCTTTAACCGAATCTCCCTCACCCATGCCAAAAACATTATCTTCAACCAAAACACTTCGGCCAACTAATGATGATGCTTGTAATGCCTGGCTAGATGTCATGGAAGTAGCAAAGCTATCAAATGATGTATTTAATTTCTGTACACCATCTGTTGTTGAAAACGCAGTCATTTGCGAGATCATTTCGTTATTATCAACAGGTTTGGTTGGGTCTTGATTAGATAATTCTTTAGTTAATAAAGCAAAGAAGTCAGCCTGTGTAAGCATGCCCTTGTCTTGTTCAGCAACCTTAACCTCTTCTTTTTGCCAACGGATAGCATCTAACGGGCTAGTGCCCTTAACTGATTCCATTATCTACTCCTAGGTTTTTGAATAAACGTAGTGTATTTTCAAAGTTACTCATTATCTTTGCCCTAGCTGCAATGTTTTATTCAGCATATTTTTAGCTGACTCGGACAATTGCACATTGGTTTGATATGAACGTGATGCAGAGCTCATAGTTTTGGTGACATAGTTCATTTCTTCAATAAATATAGCCATTATCTTTGCCCTAACTGCAATGTTTTATTCAGCATGTTTTTAGCTGACTCGGACAATTGCACATTGGTTTGATATGAACGTGAAACAGAGCTCATAGTTTTGGTGACATAGTTCATTTCTTCAATAAATATAGCCATTATCTTTGTCCCAACTGCAATGTTTTATTGAGCATGTTTTTAGCTGACTCTGCCAATTGCACATTGGTCTGATATGAACGTGATGCAGAGTTCATAGTTTTGGTTACATAGTTCATTTCTTCAATAAATAAAGCCATTATCTTTGTCCCAACTGCAAGGTTTTATTGAGCATGTTTTTAGCTGATTCAGCTAATTGCACATTGGTTTGATATGAACGTGATGCAGAGATCATATTGGTCATTTCTTCTATAACATTGACATTGGGCTTATAGATATAACCATCTTTGTCTGCCATAGGGTGACTAGGTGCATATTCCACATTAAGCGGTTTATCACTTTCAACAATGCCTAAAACATCAACACCAACCCCACTGCCGTCATTTGCTCCCTGCCCTGCGGCAGCTTTTTGCATGGCAGCGGCAAAAACAGGATGTCTAGCACGGTAAGTTTGATCTGCACTACTACTAACACTATCAGCATTGGCAATATTACTTGCTGTGGTATTCAAGCGAACTGATTGTGCGCTCATACCAGTAGCTGTGATATTAAATACGTTAAAAAGACTCATAATTATTGACCTCCGCTGATAACTTTCTTCATAGCCTTAACCTTGCCATTAAGAAATTGAACACTTGCTTGATACTCTAGTGAGTTTTTTAGATACAAGTTTCGTTCCACTTGTACGTCAACAGTATTACCATCACCTGTATCAGGTTGATCAGGAACACGAAAATTGACAGAATTATTTATTTCAGTACGCACATCAAAGTGTTTTTCATTAGTGCGAGACATCCCCATTTGTTGTTTGTTTGCCGCTTGGGCCAGGGCTTGTTTAAAGTCCAGTCCTTTAGCTTTGTAACCAGGGGTATCTGCATTGGCAATATTACTGGCAATAACTTCTGCTCGCTGAGAGCGAATAAGCATGCCCTGAGTATGTAACTCAAAGCCTTTATCAAAACCTATAGCCATAATAGCCTCACTATGATTTACGTTATAGATAATGACTATTCAATATTTATGCCAGTTAATGAATTAATTGAGGTAATAAATGAAAGGGAAATAATAGGAGGTGAGCTAACAGCAAGTAATAGCGGCTGTTAGCTTAAATAGGACTAGATTACTTTTTTTGATATACAATGCCAGGATTACAGCGCAACATAGTAAAATCTTGATTTATTCCTGATAATGATTCTGAAGCCCCTAAAAACAAATAACCGTCGTTATTCAATACGCCATGAATTTGACTAATAATTTGTGCCTTTATTTCTGGAGAAAAATAAATAAGAACATTACGACAAAAGACAATATCAAATCGTCCCATTAAACTGTAACTGTTAAGCAAATTAAGCGGCCTAAAGCTAACCATCTTCTTCACTTGATCCTTTATCTTCAACATTCCATTGTCACCAGTTTCAAAAAACCTTTGCTTACGCTCGGCAGATAAACCACGAGCAAGGGCTAGATTATCATAATGACCATATTTGCAATGTTCTAACATAGTCGTTGAGATATCAGTACCTATGACTTGTACGCCCCGTGGGAATGCACCAGGATTTTTTTGTTGATACTCTAACACTGACATAGCGATAGAGTATGGTTCTTGACCTGAAGAGCTTGCCGCAGACCAAATTTTAACCGGTGTTTTACGGTTAGCAAAATCAGGTAGCAATCTGCTTTGAAGTAATTTAAAAGGGTAATCATCACGAAACCATAAGGTTTCGTTTGTCGTCATAGCATCGATGACGGCGGCACGCATTTGCCGCTCAACTGGAGTTAGAGTACGATTAACTAACTCCTCCAATGAATTGAGTTTAAATTTAGCCATCAATGGAGCTAATCGGCTTTTAACTAAATATTGCTTATTTTCACCGAGTACTATGCCACACTGCTGCTCTAAGAAGGTTCTAAATTGGTTGTAACTTTTTTCATCAAGTTGTCTTGCTGACACTATAGCTTCCTGTTATTTTAAGTTTTCTAAATCCTCCAAAAGTGGAGGTTACCATTAATTACTTTAATGGCTTGTATTTAAAGGAATAGCTAATCTTCAATCTTCAACCATTTCTTCACCGCTGTTGCCAGTTCATCTGGATGAAATTTAGGAATAAAATCTTCCGCACCAACTTTCTCAACCATAGCATTATTAAATACACCACTTAACGATGTGTGTAAAATAATTGGCATTTTTGACATACGATCATTACCTTTAACTTCTGCGGTTAAGGTATAACCATCCATTTCTGGCATTTCTATATCTGAAATCATCAAAGCCACTTTTTCAGTGATACTATTCTCACAAGTCGCTTCAATAGCTAATAGTTGTTCTAGGGCATCTCTACCATTTTTAGCTAAAACCATGTTAATACCTAATGGCTCTAATGCTCTTCTTACTTGATTTCTTGCAACCGTTGAATCATCAGCAATCATCACAAGTTTATCACCTAAACTTTCACCGACTGTGGTATCAATAATATCTTCACTAACATCCGTCGAAACAGGGCTGATTTCATTTAAAATTTTCTCGACATCTAAAATAGACACCATCTGGCCATCTATTTCTGTTACCGCAGTTAAATAACTAGATTTACCTGCGCCTTCTGGTGGTGGCATAACATCAGCCCAACTAAGGGTGACTATTCTCTCAACACCGGCAACAAGAAAACCTTGAACACTACGATTATACTCAGCAATAATTATATAGCTGTCCTCAGATTGCTCAATTGCCGGTCCGCCAGTGGACTTACTTAAATCTATAACAGATATAGTTTGCCCCCGAATATGCGCGACTCCTTTTATAAAGGAATCTTGCTTTGGCAATAAAGTTAATCGAGGACATGGCATGACTTCACGCACTTTAAAAACATTAATACCAAATCGTTGCCTGCCTATTAATTTAAACAACAGCAGTTCTAGCCTGTTCTCGCCAACTAGTTGTGTACGCTGATTTACCGAATCAAGTATGCCTGCCATAAAAACCTCATATAGAACTGCACCATTTATTGTGATTAAATTACTCAGAGCAACACACAGGCACAGTTCTTGAATTACATTAAATTATAGAGTAGAAAATCATACTAAGCGTCTGATAGTTGACGCATGATTAACCTCATTTCACATTGCTGACTTAGTTTAAGCATAGTCGAATATTTATATTAACTTAAAGATAGATAACAAAATATATGCGCCATACCAAACTTTTTTTATATTTTTCATTATTATTGCTCGTAAAGCAGTCAATAGCTGCGACTAACGAACTAGATAGTGCATATATCGAACACTTTGCAACGACCTATCTTACTGAGAAGTTTCCTTCAACTGACAGTGAAAGAGTACGTATTTCTGTTTCTCACTTAGACCCTCGCATTGTGATAAAACCATGTAAAATACCACTTAGAGCAAATATACCTGAAAAAAGCAGAGCTAGAAATCTAAATATTAAAATTAGTTGTGATGAATCAACACCCTGGAAAATATATTTATCGGCTAAAGTTGAAATAACTAAAGCAATTTTAGTGGCATTAAATACAATTAGCAAAGGTGATACTCTCGATGAGAGCAATGTGGCGTTAACTTATGTTGCGATTAATAAGATAAGGGGTAATAAATTAGACGATACTAGTATAGTTTTTGGTGCAAAAGCCAAAAAGCGCATTGCCCAAGGACGTGCTATTAGCAAAAGTAATATCTGCCTGATTTGCAAGGGCGATATGGTCACTATTATTGTTTCATCTGAAAGCTTTAATATAAAAACGCAAGGCATGGCTTTAAGCTCTGGTAACATCAATGAGCAAATTCGAGTAAAAAACACTCGTTCCAATAAAGTCATTACCCCTAGAGTAAAAAACGCTAACCAAGTGATTATTCATATATAACTACAGCACAAGTTAAACTTACTTATTTAAGGTTTTCTTACCTACCGATAAGGAGTAGACTTAACGGTAATGTTATTTGTAATTAAATATCACTTTTAGCTAAAGTTACTTTAATAATAGCCGATAACGAGATACTGGAACTCATTTAAAATATCATTTCATTGCTGAAGGATGAAATTATGACTATTAATATCAATAAGTTGAATACAAACAATCAAGTTCAACAAACACAACAAAAGCAAGTGCAACAGCAGTCGGCTCAAACAGCCTCAACAGGCACGCAAGTAAAAAATTCTGGGCAAGATTCAGTATCGATTACTCCACAAGCAAAGCAGTTGAATGAATTACAAAAAAAAGCAGCTGATGCGCCAGTAGTTAATCAAAAGAAAATTGATGAATTAAAAAAAGCAATTAGCTCTGGTGAATATAAAATTAATCCAGAAAAATTAGCAGCTAGTATTGCGAACTTTGAATTTAACCTTATTTAGCGATAGACTGTAAAGTCTATTATTTAGTGTGAAGTCAAAGGTAAACTTTATGTCCCAAGGACCAGATTCTCAAGGATTAACTTCCAATGAACTGTTAGTTCAGCAACATCAGCAGTTAACCACACTTGTTCAGATAATTGCTAATGAGAAAGAAATTTTACAACAGCACGATCCGCAAGCGCTACTTACAGTCAGCCAAGAAAAAAATACACTTTTAGTCGCAATCCAACAGCTTGACCAACAGATAGGTCAAAATCAGCGCTTCGCACAGGACAAAGCTGCAGGGAAACTAACTCAGCAGTTGGCTGAAATAACTGAACTATTAACTCATTGCCAAAAACAGAACTTGATTAATGGGCAGATTATCCAGCAATCACAACTCGCTGTAGAGCGTATGAAAACCAGCCTGTTAGAAAGCCACAATAAGAATGCAATTACCTATGATAAGAAAGGTAAAAAAAGCGCTGGACTCTCTAGTTTAGGATTAAAAGCTTAATCTTATTTAAAGGTCAATTGACTCTAATAAAAAAGGCGATAATCGTTAATGATTATCGCCTTTTTTATTGGTATTGATATTATACCAATCCCACTAAATACGTGATCATTTCTACTTGCTAGAATCACAAACTACACCGTTATTTATTTAATAATTAGAACAACTAGTTATAAAAGTAAATGCCTTGTATTTTGCAATTCTTTCTACGCATAAAATAGATCACCTAATTAATGGAACTGGTATTAAATTAATTACTGAACAGCTTATCGGTCAAACCATTAAAAGTGGGTCACTTCTTTAATTTCTTTTCTGTTTTGATTAGCCTGATAAATATTATAGACATCTTCAAAATCCAATTGTAGTTCAGTGGTATAAACATCCCCTACAGGATAGCTTTTCACCACTTTAGCACCTCGAATAATACCTTGAACAGATGCCATTAATTGCTGATCCTCAATAAGTAAATCAGCCATAGTGACCTTGCCCGAAACTTGCTGACCATAGACTTGTTCGGCAAGCTCTGCGTAAGCGGCAATTTTCGACGCTTTAATGGCCATTAGCATCCGCTGAGTTTCATGAGTTGATTTTTGCATGCTAATAGGAGCAAAGCCTGTTGCATATAGCACAGGTAATACCTCTGGTTTTACTGTTTGCCATTGCACATGCTTGTCGTAAATAAGAGAACATGCACTGGTTAACGCAAGTGTGCTCAAAATAAGGATAACTCGAACCAATGACTTATTCATAGGTGCTCCTTTGATCGTGATCGCTAGAAAATAATATAGTGTGATACTTTTAATAAAAGCATGATGTTATAAAGTAATGAGATAACACTAGTTCTGTATAAGCACAGCGCGAGCATCGTTATATAACATAGTATTATCACGAATAATCATACCATCTTTCATTTTTACTTTTTCACTGTGACTCATTTCATCACCTAACACCCAAGTCGGAATAAACGATTGCGCGGTAGCAACAACAACTTTAGATTGAATACCAATCATGCGTGCATTTACTAGGATGCCATCTTCCTGTTCAACCATAGTGCCGGAAACTACGTAGTCAATTATCTGACGTTCTGGCAACTCCTGCCAATCTCTGCTAAAGACATAGTCGCCTTTTTTAGTTACTCGAATATGCCCTGTGGTTTTATAATCTATAACAACTAAACCGTGGCGCTGTAATTCATGCACGAAGCTCTCGGCAAGCTGGTTACCAAGCCAATTAGTACTTTCAAGATCTTTAAGGTCAACAAATGAAGCAACAGCTACAGGGGTTTTGGCATTAACAAAACTACTACTGGTAAGCATTTGATAAGCCAGGCCCTTTACTACATCATTAATGGCATGTCTTGGTAGGTCATAACTATCAATTTCACCTTTTTCAACGTGAGTTAACTGATAAAAACCATCGTCATTGGTAGCTTCACACGAGAGTAAAGCTGGCAGAATCAATGGTATAAGCCATTTTTTCATGATATTCCCCTTTAAAACTAAGTTCTATACTTATAGCGCTATTTGTAGTGCGTTAATTTACATCTTCATATTAATAAACATAACAATGCACATTCTAAGCCAACAATCTATTTCAAAGTAAATCCAGTTTCATATGATAAGGCATGGAATATGCATCTTCCTTTTTACGGCGTATTATTAGGTGATAGTCTTTCATTGTTAGACAGTAACAAGGACTAAAACCAAGTTAGGAAAATGAACAGTATTATGTATAAATTCATTACACCATTAGTTTTAATTATCAGTATTTCTTACTGTTTTTCTGCCAGTAGTCAATGGTACGAAACACAAGGCCATGCTCGTACTACTGATACAAGTATTGAGCTTGCCCGTACTAAAGCGATGGAAAATGCACTAAAAAAAGCGTTACTTGTCTCGGGGGCAAGTGTGTCGAGTGTTCAGCAAGTAGTAAACGGCTTATTGACACAAGACCACATTAATATACGTGCAAGTGGTAGCGTTAACTCTATTGAGTTAGTTGATGAAATACATACTAATAACCTCATTACTGTAACAATTCGCGCTGATATATTTCCACAAGAGAAGAAGTGTTTTGCTGTTAACTTTAAAAAATCACTATTACTAACCCGCAGTCACCTTTTACACAGAGAGCAAGCGAATATAGGCGAGATTTACCTTATTGATAAAGCGGCTATGCGTAAACTTAGCAAACAGCTTGACCAGCAAAGTGCTTTTACTAAGACCAGTAGTATACTTAATAATACCACTGAATTCTCTCGTCTTAATAATAGTCTAGCAAGCGATGAAATTGATCAATTAACCCAATCATTGAGTGAAAATACTGATAGCCAATATGTTATGTTTAGTGAAATCACCAATACTTCCTTTGAGAAGCAAGCCACAAACAGTTGGTTATTTTGGCAACAAGGTGTATATCCAAGAAGTTTTGCCATAACATTCTATCTGTATAACGGCCTTAATGGCGAACTCGTTTGGCAACAAAGCTATCAAGATACGGCACCATGGACATTCACAAAACGGAATAAGGTTGATGTCGATGGTAATGCTTTTTGGCGAAGTGAATACGGATTAATGGTGGAGAACATTCTTGATAAAGTGGTCAAAGATATCGATGAAAATATTATGTGCGAGCCTAGCCGAGGAAAAATAATCCAAGTCCAAGGCAACAAAGTGACGATCAACTTAGGTAGGGATCATGGTTTAAAAATTGGTGACGAATTTAATTTACTACACCTGACTCACTTTACCAATAATTCAGGAAAGTCTTATGCAGGTTTTAACGTCAGTCCTTACAAAGTTAAGGTCACTAAATTGACTAGACAAACAGCAACAGCATCAACGCCAGATGGGCAATTATTTGGTAATATTCAAGTAGATGATTTAGCGGTACGTTATGAGAACTGACCGTAATTACAGGAATTGACACCTGATTATATATACATAAATATGGCAACTAAGCATCACCTAGTTGCCATAATAAAGTAACAAATAATTAGATAAACTTTATAGCCGCTGAGATTGCAACAACCTGTGCCATGATACAGTTTTCACCGTCAACTAAAGGGCTATCAGGGTAGACTTCGGTAGTCGTTACATATGTTGCATCAGTTAAGCCCATACATAAACCTAACTCTCTTCCTGCATAGTTGATAACGCCAAACTGAGCGATATCGACTCCTATTAACTTATTATCATCATCTGCTGGGGCGATATGAGTAACTTTTGCCACCGCATCATTGATTGCACACTGAAAGTCTGCCTCAGGTTTAGTTGAATCCCCAACTAAATAGAAACCATCCGGAATATTCCAGTTTTTCTGTTCAATTGCATCACGTGCTGAAAGGGCTGGCCTAAATTCACTATTATCCGTATCTGTTGTTTCGTGTAAATCGATATGCATTGCAATATCAAGATCCAGTTCATTAATAAAAGCCATTAATGCTGCCGACTCTTGTGCCGGACTATCAGGATAAAATGAACGGTTTGGATCAATAGCCTTGTTATTCCAGCGATTAATAGTTTCATAACCCCAAGGACTCACACACGGCACTACAATAAGGTTAAATTCATCACTAAAGTCATTAGCGCTAGTTTCTAAAAAACGAATCGCACCTTGAACTCCGCTGGTTTCATAACCATGTACTCCGCCCGTAACAAGTACGGTCTTATGATCAGTTTGCCAGTTTTTGCTCTTTAGGGCATATAAAGGGTAACGACTTTCATCAATTGACAAACTGCCATATTGCACGGTATCAAATGAGGTTGCTAAGGGCTCAAGTTTTATTAGTACTTCATTTTGGTAAGAACGCTTTATACTTTGACCTTCAAACCATAAATTTTTTTCTTTATCCGACCATGGTTGGCCTTGTACACCAATAGAATAAATAGATTCACTCATAATTTAACCTTATTGTTTATAAACGACTAAATCGCTTTAATCTCTGTATTTTCATGCCTGATATCAAGCATAAAAAATGCCCGAATATTCGGGCATTTTATGTATTCTATTCAATGACGACTACTGTCTTAGTCGTAAGTCGAAGGTAATTTATTTTGAGTCAGCTCGACCCATAAATTTACGCTCTTCGGTGTTTACTTTCACTTTATCACCCGTTGAAATATGCTCAGGTACTTGAATTGTTAAACCTGTAGATAAAATCGCAGGTTTTGTACGAGCACTTGCAGAGGCCCCCTTAATTGAAGGATCAGTTTCTGTAATAGCTAACTCAACACTCGCTGGAAGCGCAATGCCTACAGGTGAGTCATCAACTATGATAACAGATATGCCTTGAGTCTCTTCATCGATAAAAAGAATTTCATCGGCAATTGAGTCTTTATTTAGGTTATACGGGGTGTAATCTTCATTATCCATAAAGACATATTCATCACCATCAATATAAGAAAACATTGATGGGCGACGACTTAAATCCGCAAAATTAAGCATGTCTTCAGCTTTAAAGGTCTCATCTACTTTTCCACCGGTAACCACATCATATAGACGCATTCTGTAAAGACTACCACCTGCTCTACCTTGCGGTACTGAACGAGTAATATCTCTAACTATTAATACTTTACCGTTGTGTTCTATCGCTGCATTTTTCTTTATATCACTTGCCTTTGGCATAAGATGACGTCCTCTAAATTTATTATAAATTTTCTTGTTTAAACACAATGCAGGGAAAGTAACATGAACCCATAGATATGCAAATAACTTATAGATGAAAACTGTTATTTTTTGTTGAAAAACAGGTTTAATGAAAGTAAATGAAAAAGTTTCCAATAGTTAGATCAAAAAAAGCAAATATATTAGCTATATTTGCTTTTTAATTTATTGATATTTTTTCGTCAATTTAATAACAGTTAAAATAAAAATAGGTAGTAAATCATCTACTAAAAAAACTACTCGTAAGAACGTTCAAGCCAGGCGATTTGTAGTTTTAACTCTTCAATCTCATGGTTTGCATCGACTAATTGTTCCTGCGCTGATTTTTGTTCAGTATTACAATTATCTACACTAGCATCAGTACTTTTTGACATATTACGTCTTTCCTCATGGGCCATGGGAGCCTCCAAAAAATTGTTACCACACATGTATTATTACACATAAACTTTCATATGTAATCTTTTGTCAAAAAATTACTCGTTAAAAGCATTAAAAATAGACGTATTACTAAGTACATTACTTTGATTTAAATTTAGCCACAGAGTGAATAATAATGGGAAGTACTCGCCGTAGATCATCACTAATCTTTATTATATTTCTCTTTTCAACTACTCTCAAAGTATAAATTGAATGTGCTGTAGTTAAGCCGCTCTGAATCGAACGATTATTAATAACACTGTTTCACTTAAGTACTCAGCATTAAATAAAGTGACAATTTATAGCCTTTAATTTAGCCAAACTGTATTTTATATTGTTGAATGAGGTGAGGTTTAATATGCTAAATCTTAATAATTCGTACATAAAAAAAATTTACTTTCTCTTTATAATATCCTCTTATTTGATGTCACAAGCGCAAGCAGGACAACTTAATATATTACTCGAAAATGATGGTTTATTTGCCAATGATGGAAACTACACCAACGGATTTTCATTCGGTTGGGAAAGTAAGGCACTGCTTAGCCATCAACAATATTTGCCCGCAACTATACCGTTATTTTTTCAATTACAGCACCACTTGAGGCTACCTATTAATCAATCACATACCGCTTGGGGTATGAATATATCTCAACGCATGTGGACACCAAATAAAATTAGTTCAATGGAAGCACAAAATAATGAAAGGCCTTATGCTGGTTTTCTTCAAATAGAGAGCCACTTAGCAGAATACAGCACAAAATTTTCACAAAAAAATTGGTTGTCACTTGGTATCATTGGACCTAAATCGAAAGCAGAACAAGTACAAACAAAGGTTCACTCATTTTCTGACTATACACCACCCAATGGCTGGCAATATCAAGTACAAGAGCAAGTCACCTTACAATTAGCTTATGAGGTTGACGCCTTATTATTTAGATCGAGTAAATTACCTGGCAATTTATTTAACCATAATCAATGGGAGGCAAGTAGTTATAGCCACATTGCTTTAGGTAACTTTAATACTGAGGCATCATTAGGGTTATTATTTAGATGGGGCACAATGCTCAATAAAACCTTTGGCCGTTTAAGTAGTCATTTTGGCCACATTGGTAATACCACAGACGTTATCAGTTCCAATAACTTTACTGCCTATTCGAGACTACAGCTAGGTTATCGCTTTTCCGATTTAACTATTGAAGGAAGACTTCCTTATGAATCTGATATTACTATTGAGCCAAAACAAGCCAAGGCAACGATTGGGGTCAATTGGACCATAAACAATTACGCTATCACTTGGAGCTTAAATAGTTATACCCGCTCTTATCATAGCGATAAAAAATCTTGGCATAGCTACGCATCTTTGACGTTAAGTTGCGCCATTTGATTGTATATACCCATCCTACTTGAAGATGCAGGATTCAGCTGGAATTAGAAACGTCTTTAGACAAGGCAAATAAGTTATTTAATAGTCATTCTATTTTCAACTAATTTAACGCAGCCTAAAACGTTTCTAAACCAGCCCTCAGGGGAAAACAGAGCAAATCATACTCCGCGTTGCACTTGTAATTAAGGGAACAACTATTAATAAAAAATGCGTCTTGAATATGAATCGCTCTGCTTTCCTGAAACGAGCATCTCCAAGTGGAATGGGTATATACCCATTACCATTCAAGATGCATGTTTCAGAGTTTGTGAGCTGTTTCAGTTTTAGGCGCAGTGATTAAATAATGGTTATTCCCTATTTAATTGCTGCAACAACAAAATGGAATGGCTCACAAGCTTCTTTGATGGGTTTAAAATGATTTATACTGCGTTAAATAATCAAACCATAGAGTGACTATGCTTAAATTATTTTCCTTGCCTAAAGTCATGTCAATTCCCACTGAAATCCTGTACTTTGAATAGTAACGGGTATAAGACTAGGGTTGTTTACAGTTCCCGCTATAGACCCCATAACACTACGTAGGATAAACATGTACGATCCTCTTATTGATAAATCACTTGCAAGCAATGCCCCTTACCCAAATAGTTACTGGGCTGATGTTACAGAGGCTAATACCACAGGCAAAGCGCCAGCAGATGATGGTCAACTAACTAAAGATATCACTGTTGATGTCGCGATTATAGGTGCAGGTTATACCGGCTTATCAACCGCCTTACATTTAGCCCGAGAGCACGGCATAGAAGCAACCGTATTAGAAGCTAACCGCACAGCTTGGGGAGCAAGCGGTCGTAATGCTGGTTTTATTCTAAAGTCCTCTGGTAGACAATCTTACGCAAGCATGCAATCTCAATGGGGAGAAGAAGTCATGCGCGGCATTTACCAAGAAATGTGTGCTGGCGTCGACACGGTAAAAAGCTTAATTAGCGAAGGCATTGATTGTGCCCCCCAAGACAATGGCTATATTCGTGTGGCTCACAAACCCAGTATGTTAAAAAGCTTACGCGAGACGGCGGCACTGCAAAAAAAAATGTTCGGTTATGACGTTCAAGAATTATCCCGTGAACAGTTACATCAAGAATACATGGCAGATCACAATGCTTATGGCGCGATACGATATCAAGATGGATTTGGCATTAATCCATTACAACTTGCTTGGGGTTATCAAAATCTTGCTAGAAAAGCCGGTGTTACCATTCATTGTGATAGTCCTGTGGATAAATTTCAGCAGGAGTTATCTCAAAAGTCTGGCCAACAAAGCCACACCATTCATACATTACACACACCAAATGGCGTGGTAAAGGCTAAAAAGGTGGTGATTGCGACCAATGGTTATACCGCCAAAAATTTCCATCCATTAATCGAGAATAAAACCCTACCAGTACTGTCCCAAATAATTGTCACTGAGCCATTAACACCAGAGCAAATAGCCGCGTGTAATTTTTTAACCAGTAATGTCATTATGGATACTCGCGCATTAAAATATTACTACCGAAAATTACCCGACAATCGTATTTTATTTGGCGGTCGCGGCGCTATAACAGGAAAGAATGCCACAGACCCATATTATGCTAACCGCTTGCTTGGTGTATTAAAGTCCAACTTCCCTGCCCTCGCTTCTTTGAAATATGATTATGCTTGGTCTGGGTGGTTATGTATGTCCCTTGATGACATGCCACATATTTATCAAAATGAACAGAATAGTGTTTTTTATGCCATGGGTTATTGTGGCAGTGGTGTGTCCTTTTCAGTACAAGCAGGTAAACGTTTAGCGCAAAAGGTTGCCGGAGTCGAAGTACCAAACCTACCCATTTACCAAACCCCGCTAGCAACTTTTCCTTTTGCACCATTAAGACGTGTTGGTCAATGGGGCTACTTTCAATACGGTAAAGTCAAAGATCGCTGGTTTTAATGTAAAAAATCTCAACTAAGAGCAGTGATTAATATCGATTATTAAAACGATCAAATAACCTATCAAGTTAAACCTTTTCAATAATACCAATCGAACTAATTTATTGATCATTTAGCGAGAATTAAAAGGTTTAGAGGCAAGGCATTGATTGAAGAGAATGGTTATTCAGGAGAATAAGCTCCTGCATTCTCTAATAAGCTGCATCCATGCAGCGCCCTTGTCAAAATCAATAACGCCGCATATAAACCTTCTACGCCCTTTGGGAGCTCAATAGTAAACTGATAACATCACAAAATGAATGAAATATAGAAAAACTATGTTTAACTCATTTTGTTTGTTCTCAGCTCGCTATTGCAGCCCTAAATTGGTCAATTAATTAATCCGTTTGGTATAATATACTTGAGAGTAAAATATGGTCTAACATTAACACTTGTTTCAACAGTCAAATTGTATACAATATACCTACATTAAGTACTTTCAACTCAGTGAACTACTGAGTTGAAAAGTATTTATACATCTAACACAAAATAAAATGTCTTGAAGGAAAATGATATGTCCATTGGTATTGGTGGCTCTACAGCTGAAATAGAATTAAGTAAATTAACTGATATGACAACCGATGTCACACCTATCGCATTAGGTGAATATCAACAACGTATCACGAAAGCGCAGCAGTTAATGCGTGAGCAAAACATTAGCGCCTTATACCTTAATGCTGGTACTAATTTAACTTACTTTACCGGTACTGCATGGTATGCATCTGAACGTTTAGTTGGCGCAATTTTACCTGCCGAAGGTGAATTAATATATATCGCTCCGTGGTTTGAAGTAAGTACGTTATCGGGCTTCATGGTGATTAAGTCTGAGGTTGCTAGCTGGCACGAACATGAGTCACCATATGAATTAGTTATTGCTACGTTACAAAAAATGAATATTGGCCAAGGCACTATTGCGGTTGATGAATCAACTGCATTTTTCGCCGTTGACGGTATGATTAATGCTGCAAAATCTCAAAATATGGCACTCAACTTCACTAGTAGTAAAGCAATTACTGCGGGTTGTCGAATGGTTAAATCTGCTAGTGAAATTGCTTTATTACAACGCGCTAAAGACATGACTATGGTGGTACATCGTGCTGTAGCCAAAATACTAACAGTTGGTATCACTACAGCAGAAGTTACTGCTTTTATCAACCAAGCCCATATCAAGCTTGGCGCACCTAAGGGATCCTCTTTTTGTATCGTTTTATTCGGTCAAGATACCGCCTACCCTCACGGTGTAAAAGAGCCAAAAACTCTAGAGACTAATGATATGGTGTTAATCGATACCGGTTGTTTAGTACAAGGTTATAACTCAGATATAACCCGTAGTTATGTTTTTGGACAAGCCACAGAAAAACAACGCGCAGTCTGGTTACATGAAAAAACTGCTCAAGCGGCAGGTTTTGAAGCGGCACAAATAGGCTTACCTTGTGAAGCAGCAGATATTGGCGCACGAAGCTACTTAGAAGCGCAAGGTTACGGTCCTGGCTACCAAGTTCCTGGCTTACCACATCGTACTGGTCATGGTGTTGGTTTAGACATTCATGAGTGGCCATATTTAGTAAAAGGTGATAAAACGCCACTAGCTGCTGGTATGTGTTTTTCAAATGAACCAATGTTATGTCTTTATGGTGAATTTGGTGTACGTTTAGAAGATCACTTCTACATGACTGAATCTGGCCCAAAATGGTTTAGTGAACCTGCTCATTCAATTGATGACCCATTTGGTTATGAAGCATAACTCAGCTGAGTCACTCACCTAAATCACTCAAAAATCAATAATAAAAAGGCGCTACTTCTAATAAAGGTAGCGCCTTTTTAATTATCAATATATACCCGTTACCATTCAAGATGCATGTTTCAGAGTGTTTGAGCAATTTCAATTCAAGGCATCTCAATGTAGCCATGGTTATTCCATTACAAATTGAAGTAACGATGAAGTGATGTTGCTCAAGCGCTTCTGCGATGGGTTTTAAATGACTTTATGCTGCGTTAAAGAACAAAAATATAGAGTGACTATGTTTATGTTCTTCTCCTTGCCTAAAGTCATTTAAATTCCCACTGAAATCGAGCACTTTGAATGGTAACGGGTATAAGCATTAGCAAATATTCGAGTTAGATAAAACTACTCTGCTAACTTTTCTACCACGCAATGTGCTGCGACTAAATCACTTATCGCGGTACCTACCGATTTAAATAACGTTATTTCTTGCGCTGATTGACGAAGTAATGACGGTGTTTTACACAGTTCAGCCAACTCACCGACAATATCTTCTTTGTCAAAAGCACCTTCTGCTATCGGTATCAATAACTCGCCAGCTTCGTTTAAGGTATTCATTAAGCTATCAACAAATACGCGGGCACGCGTTACTGTAACTGTGTCGCACTCGCGAGCATCTTTCATGTGATTGCCTAAACAATCAATATGCGTACCAGCACTAACAAGGTTACCATCAAATAATGGCGTTTTAGCACCTGTTGCACAGCAAATAATATCTGCATTAGCTACTTCTGCATTAACATCAACACTGGCATTAAAATCAACGTTGGGATACTCAGCACTGAGTTCAAAAATTAAATCATTCACTTTTGAGCTATTACGTCCCCATAAAGTCACTTGCTTAAGGTTTCGCACACATAAATGTGCTTTAACCAAATAACTAGCCAAGTTGCCTGTACCAAATAACAGCATATGTTGACTATCGTCTTTGGAAAGTAACTGGCTGGCTAGTGCTGAAATAGCCGCAGTACGCCAATAAGTAACACTAGTACCATCAACTAACGCTAGCGGCTCACCTGTTTTACGAGTGAATAACATAATCTTAGAAAATAGACCGGGTATGTCATGTTTAGCCGCATTGTCCGGAAAATAGGTGAACATCTTATTGCCAATCACTTCTTCATTCCATGAAGGCAGTAAAGCAAAAGCATCATGGTTATCACTTTGCTCTGGTGCAAGTGCATGAACTTGGCGTTGTGGCATACTAAATGGGCGACTAAAGCTCTCTTTTAATAATGGAATTAATTCTTCAAAGTTAAGATTCTGCTGGACTTGCTCAGCACTAATAATTTTCATATTTTTACTCTTATGTATACCCGTTACCATTCAAAGTGCGGGTTTTCAGTGGGAATTAAAAACGATTTAGGCAAGGCATTAAGTTTAGAGAATGGTTATTCCATTTTTAAATTTAATAACGCAGTATAAATAATTTTTAACCCCATCGAAGAAGCGCTTGAGCAACATGACTTCATCGTTGCTGCGACTTACAATGGCGCTACATGGATGTAGCTTATTAGAGAATGCAGGAGCTTATTCTCCTGAATAACCATTCTTTCATCACATCGCCTTGAATTAACATTGCTCACGCACTCTTAAACATGCATCTTGAATGGTGACGGGTATATAACGTGTTGATTAGGTATATGACTTGGATGCTTGAAGCTCAATAAGGCCTTTAGGTGATTTGGTGAGGATTTTTAAGCCCTCGTCAGTTAACACAACATCGTCTTCAATACGTACACCACCCCACCCTGGAATGTAAATACCTGGTTCGATGGTAAAAACACAACCTTTTTCAATAACGGTACTGCAGTCTGGACCAATAAATGGTTGTTCATGTAAAACTAACCCGACGCCATGGCCTAAGCCTTCACCTACATATTTTTTATACTCACTATTAAGCAATATATTGGCAGACTGTTGATATAAGTGACTACCTAAAACTCCTTCGACTACTTCATCTATGGCAGCTTGTTGCGCTGAATGCACCAATTGATACACATGTTTTTGTTCTGCAGTCGCTTGACCAAAGACAAAAGTACGTGTCATATCAGAGCGATAACCATTCACCACGGCGCCAAAATCAATTAAAATAATATCACCAAGTTTTAATTCTCTACCTCCTGGAATGCCATGGGGCAACGCACTTCGCTCACCAAATAATAAAATGGTGGCAAAAGATACTTCTTCAGATCCAAGTAGCGCCATTTGATAATCGAGTTCAATTGCCAACTCTCTTTCACTAACACCTGCTTTAACAGATTTGAGCATAATCGCTAATGCTGTATCAGCTATTTTCGCTGCATTTTCCATTGCTGTTATTTCAGCGTCAGACTTAATAACGCGTAATGCTTCAACAGCGCCAGTGACTGCTTCTATTTTACCAAGCTTAGTTAAGTGACTAACTTGTTGCTGAATTAGTTGCCACTGCATCACGCTAATATGTTCGCCTTCATAGCTTAGATACTGACAATCATCTTGAAATAATAGATCTTCAATGAGCGAAGCTAAACTTTGATTGGCTCTGTCGCGACAAATGACCTTAAAGTCTGTTGCTTGCTCTTTAGCTTGCTCAAAATAACGGTAATCAGTTAATAAATAATTTGCTTTGCTTGTTAATAATACTGTTGCTGCATGACCAGTAAAAGTCGACAGGTAGCTGATATTAATATCACTAAAAATCAACATGGCACCATTAGGCTTGTTTAGTACTTTATTTCTTAATGTAGCTAAGTTCATAATACTCCTCAAAAATTTCTAATCGAAACTTTATTATTTATACAAAGTTAAAAATTACTTGTTGATTTAGGCTATCTTAATAAAAAACCATATTTTAATGGATCATCGCTGTTAATAAGCCACTCACCTTTACCGCAAATATACGCATCACCAGTGACTTGAGGGATGACAGCATCAAAGCCAGAAAAGTTAAGCGTTTCTACTGCACTCACACTAAATGGACTGGCTAAAATACTCTCAATAGTTATCGCTTCGTTTAGAGCTACTTCCCCTTTAGCGTGATGTAAAGCAATACGACCGCTAACACCGCTTCCTGTAGGGCTTCGGTCAAGCTCACCATCAGCAAAAATACAAGCATTACGTGAATGAACATCTTTATTTGGCGAGTCATCAATAAAAATTACGCCATATAAAAAGCTTAATCCAGCGGTGGTTGGATGCGTAATAGTCAACTCTGGTGCAGACGAATCTATGATGGCTTGTTTAATTTTTCGGCCATAATCAATAAGTTTTTCATGTTGTTCTGGTACTAATGATAATCCAAGAGATGATGCTTGTACGTAAGCATAAAAAGCTCCGCCGTAAGCGATATCAAACTCAACAGTGCCAAGTTCATCAACTTGAATTTGTTGCTCTTTAGCATAAACAAATGATGGTACACACTTGAAACTTACCTGCTTTACCACGTCATTTTCGCTATATGCCAAGGCGTGAATTTGACCACAAGGCACATCAATAACAACCTTAGTGATGTCACCAGTTCTGGCAACTACACCTGACTCAACCGCACATTTTGTCAAGGCAATAACCGCATGGCCGCACATAGTGCTATAACCTTCGTTATGAATAAATATTGCACCAAAGTGACTGTCGACGCGCTCCGCATCAGTGATAATAGCGCCGTACATATCGGCATGACCGCGTGGTTCGAACATCAACGCTTTGCGCAGGTCATCATAATTGTTCTTACAATCTTCGATTTGCGCTAAAATCCCCTGCCCTTTTAGCGCGGGGAAGCCACTGGTGATAATACGTAATGGCTCACCGCCGGTATGACACTCAATGGTGTTAACCGTTAAAAAGCTTTCTTGATCTTCTTTAGGTTGCCACTGCTCAAATTTTTCAGCTGCCTTATCTATATTCATTGTCATTATTTATCTCTTACTTTCATAGATCTCTTTTCCTACTTTTACTCGTGACGGTAAACGCTAAAGTTCACAGTTACTCATAGCTAATCCCTTAAGCTACTGATGTTGATGCTTCTGCTGATTGCTCTGCTATTTGATCTTTTTGCGCTAACTGCTGCTTTTTAATGTCACCGATGAAATGCTTATTAAATAAATAAAAACCAATACAAGTAGCGAAGCCTAAACAAGCAATAATGCCCCACATAATTTCAGGGCGTGCTAGTTGTGTGGCAAAGTAGCCGTATAACCAACCAGATAATAAACCAGCAAATAAATTGCCTAATGCCATCGACACAAAGTAGTAACCCATAAACATAGCGGCTTTATCTTTTGGCGCAAAACTTGCCACATATTCTTGACTTTTGGGAGCTGAAATCATTTCACCTACAGCAAAGACAACCACGGCACAACTTACCAATAAACCACCAAAGATGACGCCATGAGCAAAACCTTGCATTAGCATAGATAACGATAATATAGCGGTACCGATAATCAAGGCTGGTAATGCTTTAAACTTATCGACAAAGTGGCTGATACTAATTTGAAAAATAATGATCATTAAAAAATCAATACTTAAAATCGTCGCTGGATTCATTTGGCGATATTGAGCAGACCATTGCTGAGCAATGTCCTTGGTAAAAACTTGTGCGTTGGTATCTGATAGCTGATTAAATTGAGCAAAACTATGGATAATATCTTGCTCAGGAATACGTAAATCAAGCGCAGACAGAGTACGTATTACTTCTTTTAATGCTGCTGGTGTTTGACCAATATCGACATTACTATAATGCTCAGCTAATCGTGATATTTCAGCCGATAAGGTCTCAATATTTACCGACGTTAAAACATCATGTAACCATGGGCTTATTGAATGTAGCAATGAGACCAAATCTGAACTATCAACAAAGTCTCGTATGTATACCGGCAAAGTGACAAAAATTTGCATATATACGGTCCAAAAGCCCGTTAAAATAAGTAAATAAATCATAAATGGTTTATTGCCGATGCGCATTTTATCTAAATACCATGGCAAGCTCGATGCTGTTTCTTGAGCTTTATTTGTACTATATTTTGCAACCGATAAGTCCCAAAAAATCGAACTGGTAACGAGTACAGCTACACTTATCAAGGTATTTTGCGCACCAATAAATCCGGCATAAAAAGCTACCAACAACACTAATAATGGCACCACTAATAAAGCGAGACGGAAATTACCCAGCACTTGCTGCATTTCATGAAATACTTGGGTAAGCGTTTTATTTTTTCCGTGACGCTCAGGCTCTTTATAGAAAAATAGCGCTGGAATAAAGTTTACCGATATCCAAATACAAGCAAAAATAAATACCCACTGCCAGCCATAATTTTTTTGAATAATAGGCGCTAATAGCGGACCTAAAAAGCCACCGATATTAACCATCATATAGAAAATACCAAACCCCAATCCGCGGTTAGTATCATCGGTTGTTCGGCTAATTGTTGCAGTGACTACCGGTTTGAAAATTCCGGCACCAAGCGCTATCAGCATAAATATGCTCATAAAGCTGCCTAAGTCTTTGGCGTAACCTAAAAAGTAATAACTCGGCGCCATCAAGGTAAAAGACAACAAGAACATTTTACGATAACCAAATCGATCAGCCAGTGCCCCAGAGACCACAGGAAAAAGATAAAGGAAAAACGGCACCACTCCCATAATCAAACCTCGTTCGGTATTACCTAAACCTAAACCACCTTGCGTAGTTGGTGTCATGATATAACTGGCGAGCAAGGTATACATACCGTACCAAGCAAGTCGCTCAAAAATCTCCATGGTATTAGCGACATAAAAGGCTTGCTGAAAAGGACTTCGTTTGGTTAGGCTCACTATCGTATCCACCATTTTTTATTATTAATTTACGTTATTTATTTTTTGTTATTATTAATTTCTTTATTCTGTTTTTTTGTCCACTCACAACATTTATTCTGTTGATTTACGTAACTCTAAGTTCTAAATATTGCATAAATCAACAGAAGGAATGTTAAATAAATGAGAGTTAAAAAAAAACCAAGTACACAATGTGCACTTGGCTTTAAAGTTAACTCTAATTAATCTCTTAACAAACTAGGCAGTAACTCTGCCGGCATGTTTTGATAACAGATAGGACGTCTAAAGCGGATAATCGCTTCACTACCTACTGAGGTTGTCCTGATGTTAGTTGATGCAGGAAATGGTCCGCCATGGTTCATTGAGGCACATACTTCAACACCCGTAGGCATTTGATTGTAAATTAAGCGACCTACTTTATGAGCAAGAATTTGGCTTAGTTCTTTAGATACAGCTAAGTCACTGTCGAGACCATGAATGCTCGCAGTTAAGTTACCTTTAAGTAAGCTAACAAATTGCATCATTTCAGCAACATCGGCACAACGGACAACTAGCGCACTAAAACCAAAAACTTCTTCTTGTAATAATGGCGATTTAGCAAACGTAGCTAAATCGGTAGCAAATAGTGATGCTGAACATTCTTGCTCATTACCTGCTTGACCCGTAGCTAATAACGTAACACCGCTAAGTGTTTTGCGCTCTTCAACTGCAGCATTGTAACCAGCACACATTGCCGGTGTTAACATAACGCCAGCACTTTGCTCAGTTAATGCTTTACTCGCTGAAGTAATAAACGTTTGGTAGTTTTCACTTTTTTCATCACCAACAACAACCCATACGCCAGGACTAGTACAAAATTGACCTTGACCCATCATTAATGAAGCAACTAAACCTTGAGCAATTTCAACGCCGTTCTCAACAACTTTATTTGGCATAATAAACTGCGGATTAATACTACCTAGCTCACCGTAAAAAGGAATAGGCTCAGGGCGTTGATGTATTTGTTGTTGTAAAATCATACCAACACGTTCAGAGCCAGTAAAACCAACTGCTTTCACTGACGGATGAGTAACAATCTGAGTAGCTATTGCGTAATTCTTACCTTGAATAAGAGAGAAAACGCCACGATCTAAATCACAGCTTTCAATTGCTTTTAATATAGCGCGTGCTACTAACTCAGCCGTTGCTGGATGAGCAGCATGCGCTTTCATTACAACAGGACAACCTGCTGCTAATGCTGATGCTGTATCGCCGCCAGCAGTAGAGAAAGCTAATGGAAAGTTACTTGCAGCAAAAACGCCTACTACGCCCAAAGGTAAATAACCTAAACGGGTATCTGGTTTTGGTAATGGTTGACGATCGCTATTCGCTTGCTCAACAATACCTTGGTATTCACCCGCTTCTAATAAGTCAGCAAATAAACCCAATTGACCAATAGTTCGACCACGCTCGCCTTGAATACGCATAGCAGGTAAACCCGTTTCACCACATGCGGTTTCAACAAGTTCATCACCTAAGGCAAGAATTTCGCTACCAATGGCACGTAAAAACGCAGCTCTTTTTTCAGCGCTAAGTTGACCGTAAGAGGTAAATGCTTCGTTTGCGCGTGAAATAGCGATATTAACTTCTAGTTCAGTCGCGTCAGAAAATTCAATATCAATTGCGCGATGTGTTTGCGCGTTAAATGCGGTAAAGCCACCTTCAGTTTTGCCAGACCATTCGCCTGCAATTAAATTTTGTCCTGTTATCATCATCAATCTCACTTATATTTCAGAGTACCTTCTTTTAACAAAGGCACTGGATAAATTAGGTTTTTTATAAAGTAGTAATATCGAGATATTAATTACTTAGAAGTTATTTACCTATTCTTCGGGTATTACTTAACAATAAAGCCAAACGCATAGGGATCATCGTCATCAATGGTAATACAGTTTTTGCCAAATACCTTTGCCCAACCCTGTATGCTCGGCATGATGGCAGGAACTTTTTCACCTTCCACCTCAATTTCAACAACGCCTTCAATCTTGCCTCTAAACTGACTACCTATGTAGCTTTCATGAACAAAGGTATCACCTAAAGATAATTGCCCTTTAGTAAATAACTGCGCCATTCTTGCGCTTGTGCCCGTACCACAAGGTGAGCGATCAATGGCTTTATCACCATAAAATACTGCATTAGCAGCATCCGATCCTTTGGTTTGTGACTTCCCTGTCCACAAAACGTGACTGACACCGTTAACACTCGGATCTTGTGGGTGAACACAGACAAGTTTTTGACTTGCTATTTCACGTACAATTGGGCTCCATTTCAATATATCGCCAGCGCTCCATTGATCTATGCCTGGGAAATATTCTTGTGGCTCAACAATGACATAAAAGTTGCCACCGTATGAAACATCAACTTTCAAAGTGCCTAAACCTGGAATATCAAGCATGACATCTCGATGTGCCAAATAAGCAGCAACATTAAATATTTTAACAGAAGAGACTTTGCCATTGGTTTGCTGATACTCAATAACAATTTGCCCCGCAGGTACATCAATAATGAGTCTTCCAGGGATTCTTGGCGTGATTAAACCACTTTCTAAACCGGCAGTAATGGTGCCAATAGTGCCGTGGCCACACATAGGTAAACAACCTGATGTTTCTATAAATAAAATAGCTGCATCAGCATTATCACTACAAGGGGGATACAAAAATGCGCCTGACATCATGTCATGACCACGAGGTTCAAACATTAATCCTTGACGAATCCAATCAAAACGCTCAAGAAAATCTAAACGTTTTTCACTCATGGTTTCACCCACTAAGTTTGGATGACCACTTGTAACCAACCTTACAGGGTTTCCGCAAGTGTGTGCGTCGATACAAAAAAATGTTCCTTTTATCATACAATCCCCAATATTGAACTTCGTTACTTGACGTAATCTTATTTAGTAAATCTATTCTGTTAAAACTATTGCTAGTCAAATTTAGGTATATTGTATACAATCCATTCAGGATGGCAAGTAAAAATTATTTTTACCTAAAATCCAATACCTATAGACACATTTTTAGTCCATCCTCATAAGGTGTTAGTTAATGAATACAGATAAAAACGAACTAAAAGGTAATAGCCAGCCAACTATCGCTGTAATTGGCGCAGGAATTATTGGTATAAACTGTGCGTTAGAATTACAAAGTTTGGGTTATCAAGTCACCTTAGTTGATAAAGGTGACATAGGTCAGGGGTGTTCTAAAGGTAACGCCGGACATTTTGCCACAGAGCAAGTATTTCCACTGGCTGAGTCTTCATTATTATGGCAAATGCCAAAGCTTTTACTCGACCCACTTGGGCCGGTGTCTTTATCTGCCAAACACTTTATTAAAGCAATCCCTTGGTTCATGCAGTTTTTTAATAATATGCGAGCAAGTTTACGTGACAAAAATACAGTGGCGATAAAAGCATTAAATAAGAATGCTATCAGTCATTACTGTGCGCTATTAGAAGAGGCAAATATAGAGCACCTCATTACCTTACAAGGTTCCTTGCTTGTTTTTGAAACGACAGATTACAATAAAGTTGATGCCATGTATCAGCATTATAAAAATGAAGGCGTTGCAGTAAAACTATTAGATAGAGCAGAAACACTTAAGCTTGAGCCAAGCTTAAACGACAATATTAATTATTCATTATTTTTTACCGATGTAGCTCATACTATTGACCCATTGACGTTGAGTGTTGCCCTAAGCGAATTTGCCAAAAGTAAAGGTATGACTTTCCAGCAAGGTGCCGTTACTGAAATAACTCAAAGCGATACTGGCGTTACCGTGCTGACAGATCAGGGTAGTTTAACCGTTGATCATTGTGTAGTTGCTTGTGGTGCTTGGTCAAAAGAATTGTTAAAAGGCTTAAGCTATCATTTACCTATTGAAGCCGAACGCGGTTATAGCTTGAGTTTGCCTTTGCCCAATAACACAAACCCGATTCTTTCTCGACCAGTAGCTTCCGCTGAACGTCGCTTTATCATAACTCCAATGCATAATACTTTAAGACTAGCGGGAACCGTAGAGTATGCTGGACTTAATGCGCCTGCAAACTATAAGCGCGCCGAGATGTTAAAAGATAATGCAGCCTTTATCTTAAAGAGGCTTCCTGAACAGGAAACCGAACAAAAATCTGAGCAAGAAGCTTGGATGGGTTGTCGCCCGTCATTACCTGACTCTTTACCTGTTATTTGCCAAGCTCCAAATCACGATAAAATATTTTTTGCTCTTGGTCATCAACACTTAGGTCTAACCCAAGGAGCTATTACCGGCAAACTAATTGGTCAATTAGTCACGAAGAAAAAGACCGAAATTGACGTTAGCCCTTTTTGTATTAGTCGCTTTAATTGAGCGGCTAACCCAATAAGCCTTTTTTCAGAAGATAGTTTAACTGATATGATTTATTTGGTATAATGTATACAATGTTATTTTAAACAAGAGAAAGTATGATGGAAACTAATAGTACAGATTGGCGTTATACGGTTATGCCGGCCGTGTTTACATGGCTAAAAGAGTCAGAATCCGGTGCCCTTGAAATTGACTTTGATGTAACACAAAAACAGGCCGCAGCTGTTTTAAAAGCTCAGGGAAAGGGCGGAAGCAGAATGGGCGGACTTGTCGCTTCTGGTACTCTGGGTGAGAATAGCTATCTGAGCACCGAACAACGTCTTTCTTTACTTAAATCCCTTTCTGAGGTTGCTAAAGAATACAATGTCCCGTTGATCAGTGGAGCTGCAGCAGAAACCAAGGAAGAGCTTGCCAAAATCATTGAAGGACTCGCTACGGTTGGCGTGGATACCGTCATGGTGATGCCGCCAAAAACTAAGGCGGTTCCTTCTGATGAAGAAATGTATGCATACTATGAGCTTGCTGCAATAGCTGCAAAAGAGGCAGGCGTAACAATTATGCCTTATAACAACCCTGATGCAGCCGGATATCATGCAATTTCAACAGATATTCTTAGAAGACTTGCTGCTCTACCTGAAGTAACTGCTCTTAAAATATCGACTACAGATGTTTCCACTATTGAAACGCTGATGTTAGAGAACAAAGATTTAAAAATCTTGGCCGGTGTTGATACTGTAACTGTACACGCAGGACTTGCTGGAGCATGCGGTGGCATTACAGGTGTAGGTACTATCTTCCCAAAAGCTAGTGTTACTATGCAGGAGCATGTTTTAAAAGGCGAGTGGGCTGAGGCAAACAAAATTTCTCAGGCTATGAATTCTATATCATATCTTGATGCTCAACCGTTGCTTATGGAATACCTTAAGTTTGCTATGGGAATTCATCATAATGATGCTGATGGAGGGCTTCGTACCCTTGGTAAGAAATTAACTCAACAGCAAATTGATGATGTCCGCGCAAGATATAGTCTAGCAAAAGAAAGACTTGAACTTCTGGATTTATTAGACTAATCCTTTCAAGTATTCAAAAAGAGAAAGCTCCATTTTACGGAGCTTTTTTGTCAGTCTTTGGGTTGGCATCGAGTTTTTAGCTCCCAAGGTAGCAATGATTCTAATGTGGCATAAAAAATAAAGGCAAAGTGGTGATTAACAGCTCTGCCTTTTTTGGTCTCAACTTCCATTTAAAAGTAACTAACCTGAACTCTGGATAAGCAGCACTTGCTCAATATTCCCCTTTATCCGATTATCAGCGTTAAAACGTCGATAAATAACCCGTTATTCATAAACGTTTTTCCTTGATAATCGAATAAATTGAAACATTGATAGAGTATATCGCGACTAATCTTGTAAATTTAATTCTTAACAATCGTAAACTGTTGTTTTTACTTAAATATCAGCACTCATTATCCAGAGCTCAGGTTAACTAGCCCCAATCAAGCAGACGTTGTTGCCCTTCAATCTTTAAGATCTCAGTGATATCTTGCGACATCTCAATAACACCTTTGTAGTTATCTTCTTGATCTCTAACTGCAAAGTAACGAATATGAATTTTTTTATCTCCCTTAAAATTAATCCAAAATTCTGCGGTATCTTGTGTACCCTTTTTAAACTCTTCAAGAATTTGTAAAACTGGGTCAAGCGATTTAGGTGGGTGACAAAACTTAACTTCACGACCGATAATGCCAGCAGAACGAGGGAAAACACGATTTTCACCACGATTATAAAAAACCACAATGTCATTTTCATCAACATAAGTTAAATCTACCGGCATAAATTGCAGCATTAAATTAAGCTGCTCGGTAGACATATAACCTTCATTCATACGAATGCGATCATCTGTTGAGAAAGGCAAACGACGTTTTCGCCTATCTTCACCGGGGTGAACATATTCTTCTTGCTCTTTTTCTTCAGGGTATGGCACAGGATCTTTCGTTAACATCCAACCAATTTCCACATCACCCTCACGCATTTCTTTCCAGTCGTATTCACTTAGCAAATCGAGTGCATTAGGGAATAATCTATGCTCTTCAACGTCCATCAAATGAAACAACTCACCAGCAATACGCTTAACAATGCGTGCCACTTTCTTTAATTTTTTAGCTTCAATGCAGGCACGAACGTCACGAAATAAATCACGTATTTCATCATGAAAAGCCCACATGCCCTGACTTGGTCCAGTCCAACCATGTTTTTCTAGATAAGGAAAAAGTTGATTCTCTTTACGAGCAAAGCGCTTTTCAACTTCGGATAATTGATTAAATAAGTTAAAAAACAACTCAAAATCTAACTCTGCATCTGACTGACAAAGCTGTGACAGCAATGATTGGATTAAGTGATTCTCTTCAAAGTAAACTTTTACCGGGTGCCCTTGTGGCAATTCGGTTACATATTGCGGCCAAGAATTCATAAACTCGCTCTTACGGAAAATAAAGCGATATATTGGCAAATTCAGTCCCGATTGGTTTGGACATAGATCATGATTTACCTGATTAGTGTTTATTAAAGCACTAGGTGTTTATCCTTAATCACCGCTGTAAGACCTGCAGGGTCTATTGTTGATTATTTGAACAACCAGTCATTATTAACATTCATGACAGTTTTTTCTTTCATTATTCTGCTAACATGATGCAAATGATAATAATTACCATTTACACTCAAGTACAATTCCCGAAGGATTACCAATGTATCGCGATTTAAAACTGCCATGGAAAATCAGCCTAAGTTCCACGTTTATACTGTTATTATTATTAGCCGTAGCCAGTGTTTCTTACACGGGTATCAAAGCCGCTAGCAATGGTTTTACTGAGTATAGAGCACTTGCCCGTGATAGTAATTTATCAAGTCAACTATTGTCGAATATGTTAATGGTACGAATGAATGTTAAAGATTACTTGATAACCCATAGCAATAAAGATATTGAGCAATATAATCATTACCTTGTAGAAATGGAAGCCTTATTAAATGAAGCAAAAAGAGAAATAAACAAAGCCGAACGAGCTCAACTAGTAAAGCGCATTTCTGATGAAATAAGCCGTTATAAAACGACCTTTGAAAAAGTTGTTAATCTGGTCAATGCGCGTAATAGTGTTGTCACAGAGCAATTAGATCCTAATGGCTTAAAAATGAGGGAAGCCATGACAGCAATTATTTTAAGTGCCTACCAAGATGACGATGTTTCCGCTTCTTATAAAGCATCACAAGTGCAAGAAAAACTGTTGTTAGGTCGTTTATATGTTGCCAAATATCTTAAATCAAATTCGATCAAAGATTTTACTTTTGCACTAAAAAATATGAAAAATGAACTTAATATACTTTCGTCCGCACTTGATAAAAGCTTGCAGAGTACTAAAAGGCGGCTCTTATTTAATGAGTTTATAGATGCACATATTGCCTACCTAGCAGCGATGGAACAATTACACCTGCTCATTAGTCAGCGGAATAATTTAATCCATAATACCTTAGATAAAGTTGGCCCCGTTGTAGCTCAACATGCTACCGAGATAAAATTGTCGGTTATGTCAGAGCAAGATAAGCTTGGACCAAAACTTCAAAGTAGCAATAACACCACAGTAACCTTAGTACTTACGATTACCTTAGCAGCATTGTTATTGGGTATTATCTTTTCATACTTTATCTCACGTAGTATTACTCGCCCGATAAATCGTGTCGTTGTTATCGCTAATCAGTTGGCTAAGGGCGATTTAACTATTACCGTTGAGCAAGGCGCCAAAGATGAGATCGGTCAGCTGTTTACTGCGCTGGGTAATACTGTCACTAATTTAAGAGCTATTGTGGGACAGATTTCGGGGGCTAGCCAAGAAGTGGCCTCTTCTGCACAGCAATTGTCGGTCGTGACCGAACAAAGTAGTCTAGGCGCACAAGAACAAAAATCAGAAACAGAGCAAGTAGCCACAGCTATGGTAGAAATGACAGCAACAGTTAGTGATGTTGCCAATAATGCTATTCAAGCAGCCGATGCGGCGACCTATGCAGATACTGAGACTAATTCAGGCCAGAACATAGTACAAAAAACAGTAAATTCAATTAACCAGCTATCTGAAATTGTTGAAGAAACTTCAGAGAAGCTGCTTGAGTTAGCGAATGACTCTATGAGCATTGGTGCAATTTTAGAAGTGATTAATGGCATAGCCGATCAAACCAATTTACTGGCATTAAATGCCGCTATTGAAGCTGCTCGTGCTGGCGAGCAAGGACGTGGTTTTTCTGTTGTTGCTGATGAAGTGCGTTCCTTAGCACAAAAAACCCAAGAATCGACACTGCAAATAAAATCATTAAGTGAAAAGCTGCAATTAGGCTCTAAAAGTGCGGTTGTTAGTATGCTACGCGGTAAGGAACAAGCACAACAGAGTGTACTTACCGTAACAAAAGCACAAAGTGCATTAGATACTATTTCAGCCTCCATTACCCATATTAGTGACATGAATAGCCAAATAGCGACAGCAACAGAACAGCAAAGCGCAGTAACCCAAGACGTCAGTAAGAATTTGGATAATGTTCAACGAATTTCTACTGAAGGAGAGTCTGCTACTTTACAGATTTCACAGGCAAGCACCGAGCTAGCGACACTATCAAATAAGTTACAAACTATGGTGATGCATTTTACCGTTGAAAAGCCAGTAATGACTCGCTAATGACTGCTTTACATAACCATACTTCTGGACTAACTTTAATTGTTAATTTGTACTAAAAGCTATTGTTTATAAGATACTTACAAGGAATGGTAATGCTAAATAATAATATTGTAAAAGCGGTAGCTTTTGCTTGCCCTCTTACAGCGGGTCAAAATGCCTTGGCCTCACAAACAACTGAGGCCGATAAAAAGTACTCTTCTCACGCCAATAATACTCAACCAAATAATGTTTATTGGGGTAATGCGCAATTATCGACTGTTTGGACCTCCCCTGATTTTGATAAAATGAGTCATGCTTCTATCACACCCGTGTTATTGAAATCCCAACACTGCGTTGGGTGTTATACGATAAAGTAAGATTGGGTGCTAACATTCCAAAAGAAGCTGAACTTGTTGGTCAAGTGCGCGCTTATTCTTCACCTATTTAGTATTCAGCTAAATAACTTGGAATTGAGTCAATAAAGTAATAAATTCGTCTTATAGGATACTAATGAATAAGGCGAACGGTTACCTCCTTTAGGACAGTAGTCATGCCTTCCTTAACAATTAAAATACTATCTCTCAAACTATGTCTCAAAATATGGCTAAAGTTATGCTTAAAAAAATTATTACCGAACCACTTGTTCACTTTCTTGTTATTGCCATTTTATTATTTTTCATCTTTGAACAAGGGAATAGTGTAAACGACAACCCCAATACTATTACCGTAAGTCAGGCACGTATTGAGCAAATTAAACAGAGTTTTTTAACGCGCTGGAACCGTGAACCGTTAGCAAAAGAGTTAGATAATGCTTTGCATCGTTATACTATTAATGAAATGTACCTACGTGAAGCACGCAGCTTAAATATGGACATTGGCGATAAAGTCATTGATAGACGTTTACGACAAAAAATTGATTTTTTAATCGAAGACTTAGTCACAACAAAAGAGCCTACCACAACTGATTTGATGCAGTATTACCAGAAAAACATCCATAAATACCAAAACTTATCGGTCTTTACTTTCCAACAAGTACATTTTCCTAGTGATGGTAATAAAGAAGAATTACAGCAAAAAATTTCCCAACAAGAATCCTTAATCGCACAAGGGAAAGCACCACAAGGTGAATTGAAGTTACTCCCTTATCAAATAAATAAGCGAAACAGTAAACAAATAAGTAGAATTTTTGGCAGCCGTTTCAGCAAAGAACTAAAAAATGCACCATTATCTTCATGGTCTGGACCAATTGAATCTTCTCATGGTATGCACTTTGTCTTAATCAATCAAAGAACACCTGCAACCAATAAAGCCTTTGAAGTAGTTAAATCGACTGTACAAACTGATTGGCAATATGAAAACTTGCAGCTAGCTAAAGCCAGCTTTGAAGAACAACTTATTCAACGTTATATCATTGAAAAAATACCAGACTCAATCGAGACACCCCAAAGTGGTGTTAGCCAATGACACTTAACTTGCTTTTAAAGGTGGCAAGGCTATTTCGAGTTTTTATAATCACTTCATTTTTCGCATTTTTTTGTAGTGGCGTATTTGCTGATGATATGAGACCTGCCTCCTTAACGATTACCGCAACTAGCAATACTCATTTTGATCTAGTGTGGAAAGTCCCCCTTAAAAATGGCAGAAAAGAAAAAATTAGTTTTGCTGTTCCCACTGACAGTCAGCAAGTCGGATTAACGAGAAAGCACATTGTTAATAATGCCTATATTGAATATTCAAGCTTTCATCGAGAAAACGGATTAGCTAAGTTATTTATCACAATTGATGGTATAGAAGGTACCGCAGGTGATGTACTGGTTCGAATTGTTGGCCTGCAGCAAGAAACCCTGACCACAGTACTTAACCTTGATAAGCCAAGCTATGTCATTAGTAAAATGGTCTCGCTTACGACTTTAGAGACCATGCTTACTTATATAGAATTAGGCTTCGAGCATATTCTCATTGGGTTAGACCATTTATTATTTGTTGCTTGTTTAGTGTATATTTCAGGTAGTCGAAAAAAATTATTTTTCACCATTACCGGCTTTACTCTCGCCCACTCAATGACACTTTTTCTCTCTGCTAATGGTTTAGTCACCATCCCAATAGAGCCAGTAGAAGCAGTTATTGCCTTGAGTATTATTTTCCTAGCATGGGAAATAGCTAAAAATAAGCAACAAAGTTTAAGTTTGCGTTATCCAGTATTGGTTTCTTCAAGTTTTGGTTTATTACACGGTTTTGGTTTTGCTGCAGTACTAAGCGATATCGGCCTGCCAGAAACAGAAAAACTAATGGCGCTACTAAGTTTTAATATTGGCGTCGAATTAGGCCAGTTAGCCTTTGTTTCCGCCTTATTTATATTGGTTAAGTTAGCATCCTTTGTTTATCAATGGCTGCAAGACAAACCTTTAACATTGCCAATGCTACGTCTGCCAATAAGTTACCTTTGTGGCATCACCGCAACCTTTTGGTTTATTGAAAGGTTAACGGTATTTTAAGCGTTAGTAGAGTAATAATTACAACAGAGTTATTGAAAGTTAATGCTTAACTGTCGACTAAATATCTTTAACTGAATCTCTTATTATCTCTTGTAACCAAACATTCATAGGATGATGTTTTTTATTGTTCGATACAAACATAGCAAAATCAATAGGGGGGATTTTGACCATGTCAGGTATTAAAATATATCGATACCTATCGGCAAGCTGATTCGCCATCCTTATTGAAACAGGAAACAATAAATTAGTCCCATCAAGCGCTTTAAGCAGTGTTTCAATATAGCTACTACGTAATTGAATATTTAAATTAGCAGCTTCTACAAATGGCTTTGTTTCATTCCAGTCAGGCACAATTAGACTTGCAAACGAATAATGATTAATTTCATCAAAACTAGGCTTAGTTTCTTTTAACGGATGTCCTTTGTGGCATAGAAAAACGAACTCTTCTTTACCAATCTTTCGTTGTACTATTTTTTTTGTGGTATTTAATGGTAAAAAATTTATGCCGACATGTACTTCGCCCTCTATTATTTTATCAATCGTATTCGGACCCCAGGTGAGCAAGTTAATTTGAGCTTGCGGTACTCTCAAAGAAATATCCTCAAATAGGCGTTGTGATAACCAATTAGCAATAAAGCCATTAATAACAATGGTAATATTCCCTGAATATACCTCAGGATCAAAGTTGCTTTTTCCATCAACTAAATTATCTAATTGATCTAGTAATAGAGGTAACTTATCACCAAGCTCAAGCGCTTTTGGGGTAGGCGTCAAGCCATAGTGCTCACGAGTAAATAGCTCATCATTAAAATACTGTCGTAAGCGACCAAGTGCTTTGCTTACCGAAGATTGGGTCGTAAA
>Ga0209292_1000967_pt1 | contig 36151 bp, 24 predicted proteins | sample GOMGulsemesocosm_2_FD_184634 | JGI IMG/M metagenome (GOLD analysis project Ga0209292, IMG submission 184634) | Methane-oxidizing microbial communities from mesocosms in the Gulf of Mexico - GOM9C Gulf of Mexico (SPAdes) (version 2) | ecosystem: Environmental > Aquatic > Marine > Cold seeps...
ATTCCGGTTGCTGTAAACATCGCAAGCAAGGCTGATAGCGATGAAAAACCCATGTTATGGGGAACCAATGCCAAAGGGCGTTTGTATAGTTTGGGCGTGGGCACATCTTGTCATCAAGATGCTAATAGCCATGACATATTACGTCAAGCTGCGCCTTTACATAGCATATCGGGCGACTATAAACTCACATTCCCGCCGTTATCAATGCTTGTCGAGCTTGCATCATCAACTGCAAGTATCGGTAATATATGCGGTAAATTAAAAACCATGGCAAACAAAATTACCGATGATGATGGTGGTGTTTATAATTCTATGACGCAGAATATCGCCTTTGCTACATCGACACTGGATTTGTCGCAACTAGCCCCGGCTTACAGGGCTAAACCTGGTGAGTTATTAACTGAAGCAAAGCAGAACTATAATGATTGGCTCAATAATGTAAATGATATTGGTGAGCCATTAACTGGTTTTTTGGTACCGACATTTAATTTTTGTGGCGTGGTGTTCTCAACACCCGAATATGATGGTGTTGAAGTTACTCTGTTGCAATTTGATGCCGACGCTGAAAATACTGAAATAGAAATCGCCAAGAGTGTTGCAACATTATCAGATAATACAGATAACAAACGACCTTGCGCGCTATTACAAGTTGACCCCGAAACATTTGTCGATGGTATGTATACATTGCGCATTGAATTTAATCGTAATCAACTTAAGGATATGCCTGATTTTTTAGATGACGTGGCGAACGTTAAGAAAGAGTTTGATGACGAAGGGGGCCTATTTTCTGTCACCTATGAACTTCGAGAATACATCTCTTTAAGTCAAGTCGGCGCATTTGGAAAGTTAGCTGTTGTATGCGGTGACATGATCTCCCTTGAAGAATCCCTGATGAATCAGTTTCCTGAATATATGACTGGATTACAGCAGTACAAACAAGGCAACATCGACAAACTCGAAGCCGCGGGTAGTACTGCCGAGATGAGTGGTGCGATTTGGGAAATAGCAAAAAAATCAGGGCTTAATATTGCTGATACTGGGCTTAATATCGCGTTAGATCCTGATTCAAAAATGGATGCAATGGGAGCCCTCGCAAATACGCTATGGTCGCAAGTCGATAAAAAAACCTTACCCGATGCCATGGTATCAGGTCTTGAATTTATGTTTGGCATATCATCGACCAAAGCGGCATTTGATGAACTGCAAAAGATTCGAACCGCAAACACGCTAGATAAAGCAAGAATGCTTGGTGTCGGTGCATTGTTACGTAGTTATGTATTTGACCCTAAAGTATTTTTCGATAATGTGGGGAACCCTATACGCAATGGTGAATATGGCGTATTAGCAAGTCGAGTGCCTAAAAGTTGGTTCCTTAATGGCGTAACAGGCTGGCGTCCAGCGTTGTCATCACTTGGTTTTACAGGGCTTAACGCGGTGAGTTCATTTTATGCCATGGCTGATTTAGCGGATAAAAACAAACAGCTCGAACTAGCTGAAAAGCTCACCAAAAAGCGTAAAGCAGAATTAAATGATGTCGCGCACAATTATCTCAAACTTATCCCACTTTGGAATACGCAGCGCAAGTCTGGTGAAGATATATTACAAAAGCTGTTTGATAAAGTCAGTGGCGAGTTAATATCGACTAACAAAGCAACCGCCGAGCAAGTGGATATGAAAGACAGCGCGTCATTATTTCAAGATGGACGTGGTGCAGGGCTTAAGCTGTTATTTCACTTTGATGCGCGTGATAGTGGTGATCGTAAATCTGTTGATTTTTTAGACGGGCTTGCGGAAATCATGAATGAAAATGTCAATATTTCGGTTGAAATTGAGGGACACGCTGATCAAAACGGTACCAGTGATTACAACTTAATCCTGTCGAATAAGCGTGCTAATTTTGTTGCCAATAAACTCAAAGGTATCACTCAATTTGATAAGCGAGTGCATGTTGCGGCTTATGGCGAGAGTAAAGTCATCGCGCAAGCCTGTGGTGATGACATTAATCGTGATAATCCAGCATTAAAGATTAATCGCCGTGTCGAAGTGCGTATTTATGTATCAGAGTTAGCATTACGTTTACCGCCAAGTCGCAGTGGGTTTAGAGCTATGGAGCTAACGAGGCTAGGGGAGATTAGCGCGAGTAACAACGAAGAGGCGTTAGAGAGAGAGTTGGCGCTTGCTTTGTTTGAAAGTGCCATTGGTGTTGCTAGTTTTATTCCGGGCCTTGCTGTTGCTGCAAGAGGAATGCTGCTGGTAAAAGAAAGTACTGGTTTGATTAAATCCGCGAGTCAGGTGTTAGACGCGACATTATTGGATTATTATTTTAAACAATCAGCCGATAGAACATCTAAAATAAGCGGCTTAGAAAAATTGGCTAAACAAAGTAACACTATGTTGCGAGAACTTGCTGCAATTAATGAACAACTTGGTGAGAACAACTTCACCTCGATTGAAGCCTTAAGTAAGCACCTAAACAGTCCCAATACAGCAAAAGAACTGATTAAGCGTTACAAAATGCGCGCGCTGGCATTAAATGGTTTATTCACCTTAATTGCTCAATGTGCAACCGGTGAAAAAGGCAGTTTTAATGATAGTCTTGTTGCTTATGATTTAAATGGCTATATAAAAACTTATATCGAAGATGATACATGGGTATTAGACAGTTATGATTTTGATAGTTTAGCTTCAGTCTGGCTTCACCAATCCGCGCATGATAGAAATAGAAAAAGGCGATACGAAGAGGAGATTAAGCTATACGGTAAGGAACAAGCTGAACTTACAATGGCCAAATTGGATGGGCATAATACACGTTTTTGGACGTTGTTTAATGGTGGTCGCCCAAAAACGATGACGCGAGGGGCGTTTAATAATGCCTTTCCAGTACAAGATAAGCTGTTTGTTCGCGATGATCAGAATGGCTTACTTGATTTAGTCCGAGATATGACCCCATTCGAGCGTAAGGTTGAAATCGACGAAATTGGTTTCGTACGCTTGCTGGTTGCAGATCCAAAGTCGTTAACCACGTGGGTTACTTATGAAAAATGGCAACATCACCAACGTAAAAGTGGTGGTGCTACCACGTTATCGCCATTGCACCGGCTAAAATGGCAAATCGTTTTATGGCATACCGATGACGACGATATGAATAAGCGTATATTCCAATCTAATATCAGTTACCGTCGAGAAATATGGTTCGGTGACGTTTCTGGGCCTAAATTTACGACGTTATTCCATCCAATGGCGCTTTCCGAATTTTCGATGGATTGTGATAAATCCCTGGCGACATTTTTCGATCTTGAGCGAAATAAAACTAAAAGTGATGAAGAACAACGTTTGGTCGCGACAGAGTTTGAACCATTTTATTACTGGGGGGAAGACATGATTAAGGGGGTTAAACCTTTAGTTGGAGAATCTGAACTGAATAATTATTGGCAGGCTGCAAACCAAAAGTGGCTTGATGATACGATAAAAAAATTATTTTCGGATAAAGAGAAACTGCTCACTCAATATAATGCTAGCGGTGGTTTTAAAGACATGGATTATGTGTTTACACTCAGTGGAAAACATTATGATATCGATTTGTCAGCACATGCCGTGCAAAATGACAATCCGTTTTGGTCTGTAGCGGCATCGTCAACATTAAGCGTTGGACTACATACCGAGTGCCAGCACAAATTGACCTTACCTAGTGGCTTTGGTAATGAACCTCGTACCTTGAATGAACGTGATTTACTTGTGCCTGAGTTTGTTTTGGCAAACGAAGTAAAAAAAGGCGCAGTAGAAATGATAATTGAAAAACCGGATGCCACCTATGTTCAGGTTTCAAGTCATCATAAATCGCAGTTTCTGCCACGATTTAACGGACTAGTAGATAATATTCCAAAGCTAACAAACTTTAATTGGTCAATGGCGTCGCCATTTACAGTCTCGGTATTGTTTGTGAGTGAAAAGCATAACAAATCTTATTATGAGGGCTTAGGGCTTGACTGGAAACGTGTGTCTACTTCGCTACAGTTAGGTATGCAGGGCGAGAACAACGGTTTTGATGTTGCTTTTAGTAGCGCAAGTGCGATTAAAGGACCTAGCTATCAAGCTCCTATGAATTATCTTGGCAGTCTTAAAAAAGAAAAAGAATGGGTTCTTGCTACTGATAACGGTAGTACCAAGCTGACTCAATTTGAGACGGATTCTATAGCTAAAATTAATGATGACAATAACCTGTAAGATAAAAAAGAATATGTGGTATATAGCGTTGAATTTAATCTGAATTATATCTCTTTAGCAGGGAATCCTATAAAAGGATTAAGACCGTTTGGCGACATATTGCATAAGAAAGACAGCCTATTTAAGAGTGACCCGAATAATAGCTTCAGATTTGGTATATTGAGATTTTTGTCGATAAAGCAAGTAAATACAGCAACGACTGGTTCATTACTTGATGAGTATACAATTCAACTACCTAACAAGGGTTCATTACAATCATCGCCATTTTCAGCAGAAGGTAAAATCGGTGTTAAGAATGTTAATAAAGACTTAGCAACAAAATGGAAAGGGTTAACGGAAAAAGAACAGAATGCTGCACTCACCGAGTGGATCACACAACCTAAGCATGCAAGTTTGCTTGAACCTTTACCTATGGCGATGAAAACCATGGCATCAGCTGAACTGTAGCGGTATTGCAGAATAGCTGATACACACCAGCGTAGCGTGCCTAACACGCTGCGCTGATGTCATACTTCTTCATCTTATGACTAAGCGTGCTTACAGGTAAGCCCAGTTCGTCTGCGACACGCTTGGTTTGCCAATTGTAAGAGTTGAGATATTTGAGTAATACTTCACGTTCATAATTACCCACTACTTCTTTTAATGATGTCGATGCATCGACGGCAACGTGCTCAAATTCCGCATGAACAATATTGTCTGAATCGAATGATTGTGGTGCTATTTCATCATTAATTTCGATATGATCAATAATATCGAAGTCAGAAAGCAATACCGCCCGTTCAACGATATTACGTAACTCTCGAACATTACCTGGATATGCGTATTGGGTAAGCTGTTTACGTACACGTGGGCTCATTACTGGTGAATGCTCAAGTGTTAGCTGCTTGCTCATTAAGGTGATGAAGTGCTCTGCTAGAGGTAAAATGTCTTTGGTGCGCTCGCGTAATGGTGGTAGCGTAACGGGGAATACATTTAAGCGATAAAACAGATCTGCTCGGAATCTATTTTGCTTAATCTGTTCCATCAAATTACAGTGTGTTGCTGCAATGACCCTAACATCGATGTGAACTTCTTTGGTACTCCCGATCGGGCGTAAGGTTCGTTCTTGTAAAATACGTAATAGTTTAGCTTGTAACAATAATGGCATATCACCAATTTCATCTAAGAAAAGAGTGCCGCCATTTGCTGCTTCAAATAAGCCTATTTTATCTTTATCCGCCCCAGTAAACGCGCCTTTTTTGTGACCAAATAATTCTGACTCTAACAATTGCTCTGGAATCGCAGCACAGTTTTGTATAATAAACGGTTGCGAAGCACGGGTTGAATTTTCGTGGATATATTTAGCGACAACTTCTTTACCTGTGCCCGTTTCTCCACGTAGTAGAACATCGACTGGAAGGCTAAGGATACGCTGTAAGCGAGACAGTACCTGCTGCATTTCATCACTTTCTGCAATAGGGCCCGAGTGGTCATTGGTTTTACGTTGTTTAAGCTGCTTGTTTTCTTTTAGTAGCGCTTTGTTATCTTCAGACAAGAGGTTGATTGTTGCATTGTATTGCTCTAACAGTACTGCTTGATGAATACTTGCCCCTGCTAATTGAGTGAACGAGGTTAAACTTTTCTCGTCATCAATCACTTGCATATCCAATAACACAAGTAAGCCAACGGTTTGCTTTTGGCTATTAATTAAAGGCCATGCCAATAGGTTTTGACTTTGCTGCCTTGTTATAAGCTCTACCTCATAAATATGGCTGCAATTGTATCCATTATATTGGTATAACTCATTCACCAAAACAACTTCACCTGTTTGTAATGCATAGCTAAAAGGATCATTGTCTTGCAAGGCATTTAAGGTCAGTGGTTGCCAAGCATGCTCGGTTTGAGTCTTGCCTTCGTTGTGTACGGCTGTTGGAATTAATGATTTTTTGGTTTGATCTAAAACATAGATAATGCCATGTTTTGCCATCGTTAACTGACGTGCGGCAACCAAAATAGCGTCGAGTGTCGACGCTAATTGGCTGCGATCAGCCAAAGACTGGCTGATCGCAAAGAGAGCATTATTCAGTTCCTTCGTATTAGCTGAAGGCATACTGGATGATTCCTTGTTCATCGACATTCACTGTCACTTTAGAATCATTTTCATTTTTACCGTGAGCGAGTAATTGATTTGATAGTTGTGGTAGCAATTGCCTATTTATCACAGCATCAATATTACGCGCCCCTGTTTCAGCTAAACGGCAGTTGCCCAATACAAACTCAACAAGATCATCATCATAATCCAAGGCCAGTTTATGATGACTTTCTAAACGTTTAGAGACCGTCTTTAATTTGTGATTAATGATATCTGTCATCGCTTCATCTGTTAATGGCAGATAAGGCAACACATTCATACGCGCTAATAGTGCAGGTTTAAAATGATTATTTAATGTTGGTCGAATTGCTTCGGCAATGGTCCCTACTTGAATATCAGCAGATTGTTGAACCAACGAGACAATTTCGTGGGTAGCGAGATTACTTGTCATTAAAATAAGGGTGTTCTTGAAGTCAATAGTACGACCTTCACCGTCATTTAACGTGCCTTTATCAAATACTTGATAGAATAAGTTAAGCACTTCAGGGTCTGCTTTTTCAACTTCATCAAGTAACACGACAGAGTAGGGACGTTGACGAACCGCTTCGGTTAGCATGCCTCCTTCACCGTAACCAACGTAACCAGGAGGTGAACCAATTAAGCGTGAAACGGTGTGCTTCTCTTGGAATTCAGACATGTTAATTGTTGTCATGAAGCGTTCACCACCAAACATCTGATCCGCGATTGCTCTGGCTGTTTCTGTTTTACCAACACCACTTGGACCGACAAGTAAGAATACACCTGTTGGCGCATCTGGATTCACAAGCCCCGCTTTCGCTGTTTGAATACCTTCTGCAAGTGCTGAAATAGCATGCGCTTGCCCTTTGATCGTTTCGGTTAATACTGATTTTAAATTTAACGTCGTTGCCGATTCATCTTGCAACATCTTACCCATTGGAATACCTGTCCAATCGGATATAACAAGACTAATTTCATCAGGGCCTACTTCGAAATGGACGAGTGGCTGTTTACCACGGCATTGATCAAGTTGTTCCTGTAACGCTTGGATAGCAATACGAACCTCTTGTTCGTTCATTTCGATGCTATCAGTAGATTGTTCTAGGCTTAGTGATGCTTCACTCGTATTTTCTGTGTCTGTATTCTTGCTATCTATCGCTGGCGTCGTTAGTACATGCAAACGTTCGCGTAGTGCTAACATTTCAATAATTAACGTTTTTTCTTTTTGCCATTGCAGATCGAGGATTTCAAGTTCAGTTTGTGAATCTGTAATCAATTGTTCTAATGCAGGAATTGTAGCGAGACGATGTTTGTCGCCTGTTTGTTGTAACTTATCACGTTTTAAGGCGGATAACTCGCGCTCAGCAGCAGCAATTTTTTGCTGTAACGTTTCAATTGGTGCGGGAGTCGAATTAAGGCTGATGTTAACACGAGCACAAGCGGTATCTATAATATCAATGGCTTTATCGGGTAGCTGTCTACCTGTTATATAGCGATCTGATAAGGTTGCTGCAGCCATGATGGCATCGTCTCTTACATATACATTATGTGATTTTTCATAAATCGGACGTAAGCCACGGATGATGAGTGCAGCCTCTTCTGGTGATGGTTCTTCAAGTTTTACAAGTTGAAAACGACGTGCAAGTGCTGGATCTTTCTCGAAGTATTTTTTGTATTCTGACCAAGTCGTTGCTGCAATTGTTTTTACTTCACCACGAGCAAGGGCAGGTTTTAATAAGTTAGCTGCATCGCTGCCACCTGCTTGATTACCACCACCAACGAGGGTATGGGCTTCATCAATAAACAAAATAATAGGGGTAGGAGAGCTCTTCACTTCATCTAATACAGCATTCAAACGTTTTTCAAACTCACCTTTAACGCTTGCGCCGGCTTGTAACAGACCCATATCAAGGCCATATAACTCTACGCCTTTAAGAATATCGGGTACATCACCTTGCACGATTTTTAGGGCTAAGCCTTCAACGACAGCAGTCTTACCAACACCTGGCTCACCAACTGCTATCGGATTGTTTTTTCGGCGACGAGCCAAAATATCAATGATTTGGCGAATTTCTTGATCGCGACAAAATACCGGGTCAATTTCACCTTTACGTGCTTTACCGGTAAAGTCAGTCGTAAACTTACTTAAGGCAGAACCTTCTTCTCTTGCTGACTCTTGCTCTGTTCTTTCGCGCTGGGATTCTATTGAATTGGTTGTTAACGCAGTAAAATTACGCTTGATATCTTCAGTATTAATCGATTCGAATAATGAAGCATAACCATGCTGACCGTAGCGCAGTGGGTTACTGACCAGTGTTAGTAATAATCCACCTGTTCGGATTTGTGTCTGTGACAAATCCAGTGAAGATACTAACCATGTCTCTTGTAACCATTCAATTAACAGAGCTGAGAACACAGGCTTACCGCCGTATCCTTTGCTTGAATTGTCTAATGAGGATTTAATTGATTGACGCAATAAATGTTCAGAACAATCGTATTGATTAAGTAATAGATCAAAATCACTATTTGGTCTTTCTAATAGGCTTAATAAATAATGTTCGATCTGAATTTCGGCTGATTGCTCAGAAACCGCCAACGCCGCAGCATCTTCCAATGCTGTTTTTGCGATAGGGTGTAAACGCTGTATTAATGAAGATAGATTTATATTTATCATGTGTTAATAGCTTAGTCTAGTTGTTTGATTTGATAGCTATTATACGTAAAAAATAAAATCACGTTTTAAGGGGAGGGGTTTTTGGCTCGTTTACTAGTTAGAATGCAGGCCTATTAATTCAATCTGAATGTAGAATGTGAGATTGTTTAGTTAAAATGATGTTTTATCACTCATAATGCCCATTGTGCTATTCGTAAAGCATTATTTTAAAACATATTTTATAGTTAAGTGAACAATTACAATTTATTGTTCATATTCACAATAAATTGTTGTGATTGAGAGGGTGTTAAAATTGAAATGTATATTAAATCTATCGTAAGGCACTGTTTAATATGGTGTTTAATTTTATTTTTATAGTTGGCATAGCCTTTGCTATATCTAGTCTATATCGCAGTGATTAGCGATTTGGTTACGATAACTTAACCCTCTTTTATTAAATTTAACAAGGAAATACGAATGCCAACTCCAGCTTATATGTCTATCAACGGTGAAACTCAAGGTCATATTACTAAAGATGCATACTCTGCAGATTCTGTCGGTAACACATGGCAAGAAGCACATGTTGACGAATTCTTAGTTCAAGAACTTGATCACGTGTTAACAGTGCCAAGAGATCCACAAAGTGGTCAACCAACAGGTCAACGTGTTCACCGTCCAATTATTGTAACTAAACAACAAGACCGTTGCTCTCCACTGCTTTTCAATTCACTCGTAAGTGGCGAAAAACTACCTGAGTGTTATATCAACTTCTACCGTACGTCTATCCAAGGTAAGCAAGAGCATTACTATACAATTAAATTGATTGATGCGTTGATTGTTGATATTGAAACTCGTATGGCACATTGTCAAGATGATGCAACATCAACACGTGTTGTTGAAGAAGTATTACAATTAACTTACCGTGCAATTGAAGTAACACATGAAGTATGTGGTACTGCTGGTAATGATGATTGGCGTGCACCTCGCGAAGCTTAATTTTAGTTTTGCTGGTAGATGGGGACATTATTGCCCCATCTATACCTCGATTTATTCCCTCTTAATTAATCTACTTATTTCTAGAAGTTTTATTTGCATCAGGTGAAAGATATGGTTCGATTTGAATTTAAAGTAAATGACTGCGATCTTGAATTTAAAGTTGAAAGCTTTAACGTTATAGAAGAAACATCAAAACCGTTTCATATTCATCTATCATTACTTTCAACTGATGCTGATATTTCATTTGATACTTTGATACGGCAGCCTGCATTATTGAGTCTATATGGACAAGGTGAAGATGTATCAAAACAATTTCATGGCGTGGTCAGTGAAGTTCGCTATCTTGGAACAGGCAAAAGTGTTAGTCGGTATCAAGTAATTTTAGTGCCACAGTTTTGGTTTTTATCGCAACGTCAAGATTGCCGTATATTCCAAGAAATGGCAGTTCCAGATATTATTGATGAAGTGCTTAGCAAAGCGAGTATTAGTGATTATCGATTAGAACTTTCGTCTGTTTATTTATCTCAAGATTATATTTTACAATATCGAGAGTCAGACAGTGTGTTCTTACAGCGGTTAATGGCTGAGTATGGGATTTGGTATTATTTTGAGCACACCGAAGAGATGCATACTATGGTCATTGTTGATAGTAACGATGCCATTATAGAGTTAGTTTCTGATCATAACAATAGTTCTTACGAAGGGGCTATACCATTTAAATCTGATAGTGGTGGTACTGCTGATCGTGAGCATATTCTTAATTTAGAAAGTATTAATAGAGTTAAAACTGGCGCGGTTGTTCAACGTGATTACAATTATATTTACCCTAAAATCCCATTAGAGATGGAGAGCGCAGCTGCGCTAAATGATGATCTCATTAGTTTTGACTATCCTGGCCGTTATAATAACCCTGTCACAGGTCAGAAAAAAGTCACGGAGCATGTTGCCGAGTACGTTGTTGATAGTGAGCAGATAGAGTGCACAAGTAATGTTATGCGCTTAGCGTCTGGGTATAGTATCAACATAGATAATCACCCTAGAACAGCATTAAATCGAGATTTTACAATCTTAAGGGTTAGTCATAATGGCTACAACCCTCAGGCACATGAAAAAGAAAGTAGTGGTCTTCCGACTACTTACGATAACAGTTTTGTTTGTATTCCTCGTGATGTTATATATCAAGCACCAAAAATGCCATCACCTGTTGTCGATGGCCCACAAACGGCTGTTGTTGTTGGCCCTGCAAATGAAGAAATATATACCGATAAACTTGGCCGAATAAAGGTTCAGTTTCACTGGGATCGTTATGGCGAAAACGATGAAAATGCAGGTTGCTGGATCCGACTTGGACAAACTATGGCTGGCGCTAATTGGGGGGCTGTTTGTGTACCTCGCATAGGTCATGAAGTGATCGTTACGTTTCTTGATGGTGATCCTGATCGTCCTCTCGTAACGGGCGCTGTTTATAACAGTTTGAACTTACCTCCTTACTCGTTGCCAGAGCATAAAACAAAGACAACATTTAGAACCCAGACCCACAAAGGCATGGGATTCAATGAATTAAGCTTTGAAGATGAAGCTAACCAAGAAGAAGTTTATATCAGAGCTCAGAAAGATATGTCTACATTGGTTCAAAATAACCGTTTTAGAGATATTATAAATGATGAGTTTCTAAAAGTTGGGCGGCATCAAACTAACGAAATTAAAGGTGATCATAATGAAACCATTGATGGGTATAAAACTACAACCGTAAATAGCACCTTTACCGAAACCGTCGAACAAGATGTTACAGTGAAATATAATGCAAATGAAACACAGTCAGTTTCAAAGAATGTTGCTATTGATATCGGTGAAAATAGAACAACTAAAATTATTAAAAATGATGATGTAGACATAGGTTCAAACTATAACTTAACTGTTGGTGCGTCTCGTGCTGTGGATATTTCGGCTGATGATTTACAAACAGTTGGTGGTAATTTAACGGTATCTGTTACAGGGAATAATTCTTATAAAGCAGATGGTGCAACGCAAATTGTTAGTGCAGATAAAATTGTATTTAAAACAGGCGGTTCTCAGTTGGTCATGAATAGTGATGGCTCTATTAAAATATCTGGTTCTTCGATTATGATAGAAGGCAGCGATAAAGTTGTTATCAAAGGCGGAAAAGTGGCGGTTAATTAATGGAAACTAAACAAGTTGATTCATTTGATGTGCTGTCTAGCGAGTATGCCGAGGCACAACCAAGTGCTACTTTAGCCCGTTTTGGTCATCTGCTAGCAATACAAGAGTCGATGGACACTGTGCGTGTTGATTTTGATGGTAATCCGTATTCTCAAGGGTTAACTGCAAAATTAGGGCGTTTGTTCACCTCGCAAGAGCTTAATTTGGCGATAGATAATAAATTGTCATGCAGAATCGAATTTGTTGGCGGCGATATTAATTTACCTATCGTTACCGATATTTTCTTTTCGTTAGTGGAGGGGCATGGGCAGTTAAAGCTAAAAGCGAGTTCTATTATTATTGAAGCTGAACAAGAGTTAACATTAAAAAGTGGTTGTACTTCGAGTACATACAGTGGCCGGGATGGAAGGTTGACTAGTTCTGCAAAATATATCACGACACAAGCAGAAAAAGCTCAACAAATTCGAGGTTCAACAATATCAATCAACTAGATAATTTATAATGAATGAATTACAGCAAATTATTAATAACGAAAAAAACCAGCTAGCGTTAAGCGATGAATATTTAGATTCATTGCGCTTAGAGCTTAACAATGCAGTAGTGCTGGTCACGAGTGCGGACACTTCACAATCCCGTTTTTGTATCGACAAGTCGACACTTGCTGCAGAAACGGCTTCTTTCTATCTTAAACAACGCCAACGTATATTCAATTCTGGCTTTCCTTCGTCTCAATTACCTTATTTAACATTAGTGACTCAAAAACTCACACAATTAAATAATGTATTTATCGAATTGTATAAAATCAATTCGGGTTATATTTATTTTCTTAAGGATACCTATCCAGATGTTGCTATATGGACGTTACTGTCTATTGGTGTGGAGAGAATAGATAAAAGAGCCTGTTTATTTGCCATCACTATGTCAGATGCCTTAGGTGAGAAATCATGGAAACGAATTGCGAGCTTGTCGGATAGTGAAGAGTTAGCTGCAGCATCGCGAACGTTGATACAATCAAGCTCTGTGTATGCCTCATTGCTGTTTGAGACATTACAGTCACTAGGGGCATTATCATCTAAGTTTGCGATGACATTGTTAAACTCGGATTGCACTATTAATAAAGAGATCGTGCATCGATATTTAGTTACTCAAAATTTACCTTCGAGTTGTGCTTGGCTTATTGAACAGCCTGTAACCCCTGTGAATATATTTGAACACTTATTATCCCGAGTGGATAGAAGTGCATGGTTTAGAATGACATATGATTCTAAGCAAGTTGAAATTACAGATGAGATGATGATATTTGGGTCTATCTTAGATATTCCTGAATATGTTGATATTCCTATCGATTTTGGTTTTTCGCTAGCGCCGATAATGTTTGCTTTAAAAGGTGATAGTAGTGCTGTGAATGACATTATCACTATGCTAAGCACAATAGATGAAGATACTGCGGAGCCTTGGATTGTAGCGCTGTATATTGTCTTTGGTGAACAATTACCTGTTTTACCAAGTCAGATCGGGAGCGATATTGATTACTCACTCGCTATTACCCAAATTCAAACTTGGTGGGAAAATAAAGGTAATGTTTTATTTTCTTCATGGCGATATGGAGAACCGCAAAGTTTTGATAATAGCTTAGAGTTATTAGCAAGTGTTGAAGTTACTGCTGATTTTCGGCTGTGGATATGGAAAGAACTGTGCATTACTTGCAGAGGATATTTTCCTTGGAACTCATTGGTTAATGCTGAGCATCAATATACTGTTTTAAGTAAAATGAAAGGCAATAGTATTGCTAGAGAGCGGTATAACTTGAGGGCTCAACATGCAATTATGGGATATTAAAAGTGAATTACCTTATTCCGTTGGAGGACGTTTTCAGCGTGATCATAATGGTTTAGAGGTTTGGGTTGCGACATTAAAAAAACGCTGGATTTTGGATGGTGGTATATGGGTCGAAGATTCTGAATGTGTGGAAATTTTAGATAACCCACTCTACCTGAATGAACCTGGGCTATCACCTGTTATATCTGATCATGACTTTGCTATTTATAAAAAAAATACCGATGTTGTCATACACGGTAAAGCTAAAACTTTTAAGAAAGAACCTTGCGTAGAACTGATTTGTCGCTTATTTGTTGATAAGCATATAGACAAACAAATCAAAGTTGTTGGGCATCGCGAATGGGTCGTTCAATCAGGCAGTATCATTCCTTCTATGCCGTTAAGATTTATAACTAGTGAGATTGATTATACTTGTGCTCTTGGTGGTCATGATGAGCGTAACCGTCTTGGATGTGGGGTCGGGGAAAATATGGCGGACTTACAGACTCAAAATGTACCGTCAATGTTTAACGTTGATGAAGATTGGAGCTTGAATTCAAAGAAAATAGGTGTGGTTGGATTTGGAGCGTTACCTACGTTTTTTCAGCAACGTTATTGTTTAGCTGGTTCATTTGATGATGCTTGGATTAACTCTCGGCGACCTCTTCTTCCTATTGATTTTGATACTGCATTTTATCAAACCTCACCAGTCGATCAGCAATGTTCAGGTTTTTTAATGGGAGGTGAACGAATTAGCCTTTCAGGTTTTTCTCATGAGGGGGTGATGACATTTATATTACCAAAACAGTGTTATGAAGCAAAAGTAAGATATTCTGATGATATTGTTAATACAGAGATAATGGATTTGCATACTTTATTTTTTGACACTGAAAAAGGCACTGTAAGCGCTACATTTACAGCTTCCTTTCCATGTCAAGGGCGTGAACATATGCTCATTTCAACCCTAATAAATAAGCGATAGGTAGTGTATGATTAATAGGCAAAATGTTTTTATTCTTCATTCTGATGCGGTTTTACCTACCGGTATGAACTTACAATTAGCGACTGTATTAGCTAAGGCTGATCTTGGACGTTTTGATGCTAAAAAAGATGAAAGTGATGGGTTAAATAAAACAATCGGGCACATGGATTTTATCCAGGGAAAAGAGGAAAGTGCGCGTATATTTGAAGTCTTGGATATATTGTTAAATAACTTACTTAATAAATTACATCGTTCATTGCAACCGCTACCATTGTTACTGTCACTACCAAACAATATATCAAAAAATATGTTCGATATCTGGTTAGCAAAGAGCCATCATTTCAAATTAATCTCCAAGGTTAGTTTATATCATGAAAATGGCTGCGTATTTATTGAAACTATGTTAAACGAAATGAAAAATTGTGATGCTCTTATATCTATTTCACTCGATAATCCTGTCGCAGATTTTAATCACTATGCAGAGAAGAAAGAACTGTTTTCATCAAGCTACCCATGGGGAATAATTCCTAGTGAGGGGGCTGCTGGTGTTGTTTTAATTAAAGCTAATTTATTAAATACATTAAAGTTAACTGCTGAATCTAAAATATTAGGTTATAGCGTTGACTATGACACAACAGATAGGCGGGGTTGTTCACGTTTAGTGAAAAAACACAGCGAAAAAACAACGAATTTCGGTAAGATTTACAGTGATATGACGAATTCTAGAGCGCATTCTGAAGATTATGGCTTTGCGATTGGAGCTCGAAGTGAATGCTTCTCTGAACCAGACAATGTAACGCAAATAAATGAATTTTGGGGTTACTTAAGAAATGCCTCAGCTTTGACGTGCCTTGCGTTAGTAAGTCGTGAGATTAGCATTGAACTAAATGCTACTATGTTCTTATTTGGTAGTGAAAAAGAGTGTTCAATTTTGAACTTGTCGTCACAATAATCTATTTAGTTAATTTAGTTTGGTTACTCGTTATAAATTGTAATGGTTATTCTGATGTTTTTTGTAGTCGGAATAACTTATACCGTAGTCAAAAGGCTCGTTTTCTAAAATGCTATTGAAAGTATATACTAAAAGAAATTAGTATTGCGCATACCTTTTTATAGTTATAAATGAGCATGTCTTGTCTGAAGTAAATAACGTTAAAACAGATTTTATTAATAGCGTTATTGTAAAGGCTATTGAAAAGAAAAAGAAAAAATCCGAGGAAATCGAACGAGCAAATCAGCCTAAATTAGAGGATGTATTGTCGGCTAAATTTGATATTTTGGACAAAATAACCTCTCCAACTTCTTCAACGGTTACTTATCATCTTGCTAAAAAAGGTCAGCCAGACAAACAAGTTTGTTGTAAAACAATTGCCAATACGAGTAATGAATCAGCTAAACGTCAGATTTTAGCTGAAGCTTCTTGCCTTGAAATTAGCCAGCATCCGACGGTTGCTAGGTTCATCAAAGTCGGTTCGGAATTTCATACGCCATATTTCATGTATGAATGGGTTCAAGGTGAGTCTATTGCTAAAAAAGTTAGTCGGTATTCGGGTAAAGGATTTCGTCATGATCATATTGCTTGGCTAATTTATCAATTGGCTGGTGCGTTAGAATATATGCATACTAAAGGTGTGTGTCATTTAGATATAAAACCGTCGAACATTATCGTAGATGAAGATGATGCTGTTAAATTGATCGATTTTGGCGCTGCACAATATGTAAACGAGAGTAATGGTTACGCTGAAGCAAGTCGAGGGTATGCATCACCACTTTTTATTGATTCAGGGGTTGGTGAACCACAGGATGATGTATATTCATTAGCTGTTGTGACCTATTATCTATTTGTTGGGGCAACACCTAATTCTAATCTATCAGACGATATTACTAATTTTAAGTGTACGGGTGACATTCCTCCACACATTTGGCGATTGCTGAATAGTGTGTTTTCATCACCTCGAAGTCATGGATTAACGCCAATTAATTTTGCTCAAAATTTAGCGAAAATAGACATTAATTCAAAATCTCTATCTGGCATGCCTATTTTTAATAGCTTGCGTAATGCAGATCTTGTTTTAACACAAACAAGCCGAGATGAAACTTATTTTTGGTTGAGTGGGCGCTATGTTGGGATTTCTTCGGTCCTTGGATTAACACTCTTACTTTCGATTATATTAAGTTATGGTTTGGTTGCTATTAATAATAAAGCCGAAAATGAGTTATATGAAAATTTTATAAATTTAGAAAATAGTACTCGTGATCGTATTGAAGCCGCGAGTTACTTAGAGGCAGAAAAACAATACGCAGATAATAAAAACATCATCGTTCAGAACCAATCATACCCAGTGGAACAATTACGAAAATTACGTGAAATTAAGCGGCAGGTTGTCGACTTACGTCAACAGTTTTCTGATCCTATAGTGCCTATACCTACTGTTGTTAATACATCACTTATTAAATTACTTGCTAATGTAAATACATTAATATCGGCGACGAGGGACATCAATGGTTCATTCGGCATATCGATTAAACAAGCTATAGGGTATTTAGAGAAAGGTGATAGCGAGAGTATTATTAGATTAAATCATGACGCTTTATTAAGTGCTAAAGTTAATAATTTCTATTATTCAAAAGAATTCCATAAAGAGTTAATTAAAGCTGTTATGGAACGGGTTGAAGAGCTTGAATCAAAATCTAAATATACGAGTGCTATTAAGTTATTAGATCAGATTGTTAATTATCTTGGTCCCTTTCAGATATTCACAGAAAAAAGACAGTCACTTATCATTGCTCGATCTGAATATATCTTATTTAAAACGGCAACTGGTAAATATATTTATTCCAATACGAAAATTAAAAAAGCATATGAAGATTTAGAGAAAATGTCTCCTGAACGAGCACAGGAAGTCCGTCTACTTTTAACGACAATTGTAGCTAACACGTTGTCCAAAAAATATATATCTAAAGTTACTTTAGATGGGGCTTCGAATATAGATAAGCTACTTATTAAATTAAACAACAATGAGCAGACTCTGTAATGGTATCTACCGAATTTAAGGCATTATTAGAGCCGATTTCTAGTTCTTCACCAGCAGGACTGGATGCTAAATATGAGTTTTGTTATGAGGTAATGGAATCCGAAATTAAAAAGTTCGGTTCACTTTTTGGTGAAACTGTAGATTGGAAAGTTGTCGATGAAACGTCAACTGAAGTCTTGGTGTCGTATAGTAAAGATTTAAAACCTTTGTGCTATTTAGTTCGTTCAATGGTGGAGCAGAAGCAATTCGTTGGTTTGCGTGATGGGCTTGAATTATTACTTAACGCAATTTCAATATTTGGTAATGAACTTTATCCTCGACGTAAAAGAGGCCGAGATGGGGTATTAGAGTGGCTGTTAAATCAGTTAGACGTTGTAATACCGAAATTTGAAGTCAAAAATGATCAACAATCAATAATTTTTGAATCTGAGGCGTTGGCTAAATCTATAAGCTCAGAGCTATTTTCAATATTTGAAGACACCGATGTTAATTTTAATCGGCTAGCTAATACGCTAAGTCCTTTACTGTTAATGCCAGAGGCTGTTGAAGATGTTTACGTTGAAACCTCTAGTACCAGTACTCATTCTAGCATTTCCACTAGTTCTGAAGAAAAAAGTCCAGTCAGTGTTACGCCATTAGTTGCTGCAGCTAAAGAACCTGATATTGACTTTTCTACAGTGAGCACTCTTAAAGCATCATTAGGAACACTCTCTCATTATTTGTTATCTAGTCATGTGGGTTTTGGCTTAGCTTATCGAATTAATCGATATGTTACTTGGTGTGATATTGATGAAATACCATCATCAGACAATGACAATATCACTCTTTTGAGTCTTGCTATATCAACAGATAAATGTGCTGAATATCAAAAATCAGCAGATGATAATCCGAGTGTTGAATTAATTAAACAACTTGAAAAAACATTAATTAATAGCCCTTTCTGGCTTACTGGACATTTTATACAGTACAAGGTGTTGATGGCGTTAAATCATTCTAATGCTGCAAATGCAATTAAGTCAGAGTTACAAGAGTTTGCTACAAAATTTAAAGGAATCGAAACATTAAAATTTTCAAATGATATTCCATTTGCAGATAGTGACACAGTTGCATGGCTGGACACGAGTGAGAAACCAATAAGTGGTGCTAGCGTCTCAATGGTGGAAGACACTAAATTTGATGATGTTGATATTGAAAATATCGGTAGCTTTATTTTTGAAATATCTAAAAGTCTTGATAATGATGATTCAGGAAGAGGGCAGTTCATTAATTATTTACAAATCATTAAGGTTTACCAATCAGTAGGTTTATATCATTTATGTTTGCCCTATATCGAAAAAATATGGCCAATACGTTGTGAGATGAATTTAGTGACTTGGGAACCCGTTTTGTGTACACAGCTTGATTACTTGGTCAATTTAACTTTAACCAATATTTATAATAAAAGTGAAGATATACCAGATAAATATCAAGAGTGGAAATCTTAAAAACCTAAATAAATAATAAATAAGGATTGTTATGTCACGCGATGGCTCAGTTGCTCCAAAAGAGCGTATTAATATTCGATATGTTCCTGCTACAGGAGATGTAAGTGAAGAGGTTGAATTACCTCTAAGTATGATGGTTATTGGTGATTTTTCTGCAAAATCTGATGATACTCCAATAGAAGATCGTACACCAGTTAACATCAATAAAGATAATTTTAATGATGTACTTGAAGGCTATTCTCCAAACATTAAGGTTAATGTTGAGAATAAATTAAGTGGAGAAGAAGGCGGGCAAATAGGCGTTGATCTTACTTTTAATAGCATAAAGGATTTTTCTCCTGAATCGTTAGCTGAAAATGTTCCTGAACTAAAGAGCTTACTTGATTTAAGAGAAGCCCTCGTTGCATTAAAAGGACCTCTTGGTAACGTACCTGCTTTTCGTAAGAAAATTGCGTCAATTCTTCAAGACGAACCTTCTCGTAAGTTGTTGTTAGAAGAGTTAAATGTTGATAACACGGAAGAAGGATAGAAGCTAGTATGAGTTTAGATGCACAAACAGCAGAGCAAGACGTAAGTCTAGCTGAATCAGGTTCGTTACTTGATAGTATTTTGAATGAAACAAGATTAAAGCCTACAGATGAAGGTTTCAGTATCGCTAAACGTGGTGTTGAAGCATTTATTGCTGAACTATTAAGTCATAATGCCGTTGAGAAAGTAGAGCAATCACTTGTTGATTTAATGATTTCAGATATTGATGCTAAATTATCATCGCAAGTTGATGCTATTTTACATAATGAAGAAGTTCAAGCTATTGAATCGACTTGGCGTGGCCTTAAATATCTTGTTGACCATACTGATTTTCGTGAAAATATTCAAATAGAACTAATTTCTGCGAAAAAAGATGAAGTATTAGACGATTTTGATGATGCACCTGAAGTGGTTAAATCTGGTCTTTATAAGCAAATATATACGCGTGAATATGGCCAATTTGGTGGTAAACCTGTAGGTGCTGTAATTTGTGATTACCAGTTTGATTCTACATCGCCTGACATGAAACTATTAGAATATATGTCGAATGTTGGCGCGATGTCGCATGCACCATTTATTTCATCTGTGTCAGCTAAATTCTTTGGCGTGGATAGTTATGAAGAATTACCGAATCTTAAAGATCTTAAATCGGTATTTGAAGGACCGCAATATACGAAATGGCGTGGCCTTAGAGAGCATGAAGATGCGCGTTATTTAGGTTTGTGTGCTTCACGATTTATGTTGCGCAGCCCATATTCTGTAGAAGATAACCCGATTAAGTCATTTGATTATAATGAAACTGTTACTGATAGTCATAATAATTACTTGTGGGGTAATTCAGCATTCGCGATGGCATCGAAAATAGCAGAGTCATTTGCGAAATATCGTTGGTGTCCAAATATCATCGGACCACAAAGTGGTGGCGCTGTATTTGATTTACCTATTCATAATTTTGAATCTATGGGGCAAATTGAAACTAAAATACCAACAGAAATCCTTATTTCTGATCGCCGTGAATACGAATTAGCTGAAGAAGGCTTTATCGCGTTAACGATGCGTAAAGGTTCTGACAATGCGTCATTCTTCTCAGCAAACTCAGTTCAAAAGCCTAAAGTGTTTCCGAATACACCAGAAGGTAAAGCCGCTGAAATGAATTATAAATTAGGTACGCAACTACCTTATATGTTCATTATCAATCGATTAGCGCATTATATTAAAGTATTGCAGCGTGAACAGATCGGTTCGTGGAAAGAACGTTCAGATTTAGAAATCGAGCTAAATAAGTGGATACGTCAATACGTTTCTGATCAAGAAAATCCGCCAGCAGAAGTTCGTGGTCGTCGTCCGTTAAGAGCGGCTAAAATCAACGTGTCGGAAGTTGATGGCGATCCTGGCTGGTATAAAGTCTCACTATCAGTTCGACCTCATTTTAAATATATGGGGGCAAGTTTCGATCTGTCTTTGGTTGGTAAATTAGACCAAAGTTAGGCTGATTTATATTAATTTACATTTAATTTTAAGCGGTGAGCATGTATCACCGCTTAATTATAAGATAGCGTATGGAAAAAGGTTATAGACTGTTCGAACGTATTGAGCTGGGTGAAAGTAAAAATAGCTATGAAAAAGTGGTATCTCACAAACACTTAGTCGAATCTATTCATCAACATCTTGCTGACTTGCTTAACACTCACGCAGGTAATGCGATGATCTGTGTTGACTATGGACTACCAGATTTCAACGATGTGTTATCCAATCATACTAATTTAGTATCAAACATCCGCAAAAATATCATATATACAATTAAAAAATTTGAACCTCGAATTAAACGGGTAAATGTACTATATCGCACGAATAATGATGATCCCCTTCAGCTTAATTTTAGCATCTCTGGAGATATCTCTCATAATGGCATGAAGATGCCATTATCGATAGATGTTCATATGGGAGTCAATGGACAATTTAACGTATGAATGGAGTATTAAGTGAGTAATATTAGGTACTTTCAAAGTGAGCTGACTTATCTAAAAGAAGCTGGTAATGAATTTGCTAAGCAGCATCCCAAACTAGCTAATTTTCTGTCAGAAAGCTCTCATGATCCTGATGTAGAGCGGTTATTAGAAGGGTTTGCATTTTTAACTGGCCGTATTAGAGAAAAAATAGATGATGAATTTCCAGAGCTAACTCAATCTCTAATGACATTGTTATGGCCTCATTATACTCGTTCTATACCTTCAATGTGTATTGCTCAGTTAACTCCAAATAGTGGTGGTGTAACAGAAAAAACACGTGTTTCCTCAGGTGTAGAAATGGCCAGTAAATTGATCGATGGCACCAAATGCATTTTTAGAACTTGTTATGACGTTGATATGTATCCAATCAAAATCAATAGTGTAAAACAAGAGAATAGTCGTTCTAGCTCTGTTATTAGTCTCAATCTCAGTGTCGAAAATGACCTTGAGCTTTCTCGTATTGGACTTGATACATTAAGATTTTATCTAAATGGTGAACGCCATATTTCAATGAGTGTATTTCTTTGGTTGTTCCGTTACTTGGATTATATCGAGTTGGATGCGGGGGGAGGATGTTGCAAGCGGTTACCAGCTTCAATGATTACTCCAGCCGGTTACGCTGATAATGAAAGCTTATTACCTTACGGTGAAAACTCGTTTGCTGGCTATCGGTTATTACAAGAGTATTTTTCATTACCAGAAAAATTTATGTTCTTTGATCTTCATGGGCTTGATTGGCTAAATGGGTTACCACAGCGGAATACAGTTAAAATATCATTTGTTTTTTCTCGCGCCTTACCTTTAGATGTTGTGATAAAAGATAAGCATTTCCAACTACATTGTACTCCAATAGTAAATCTATTTGATAAAGATGCCGACCCAATAAGAATTGAGCATAAACAAACTCAATATAAAGTTAGGCCACAAAGCCCTAATCAAGATCACTATGAGGTGTACTCGATTAATAATGTTGATAGTTGGGATAATAATGAACGAAAACGTAAACAGTTATTAGAGTTTGAGTCATTTGAGCATCAAATTAATATGTTTGAAAAGCGGGATTATTATAAATCGAATGTTGCAGAGCGAATTTCAGGTAATGGTTTTGAGCGTTATATTTCTTTTTACTCGCACCAGAATGAAATAACGAATCTATCGTCTGAAACCGTACTAATGAAGCTTACATGCAGTAATGCGAATCTTGCCGAGCGATTGATTATTGGTGATATTACTTATTCTACACAGAATTCACCAGGGTATTCTTCATTTACGAATATAACAAAACCAACTGCATCAGTTAGTCCTAATATTAACGGAGCACTTCAGTGGCAGTTAATCTCGAATATGTCATTAAACTATTTGTCACTTGCAAATATTGATGCGTTAAAGATTTTATTATCAACATATGATTTTAATGCGAACAGTGATCGACAATCTCAACGTGCTTCTCAGCAACGGTTAGACGGAATAAAAAATATAGTAACAGTACCTGTTGAACGTATTTATAAAGGTGTATCAATACGGGGTATGAAGCTAAAAATGGATATGGACTCGAATTTGTTTACTAATGAAGGTGATATGTTCTTATTTTCTTCAGTTCTTAATGAGTTTATACGATTATACGCAAGTATTAACTCATTCACTGAGCTTGAAGTTTTGAACATTGTGAACAGTGAGGTTTACAATTGGTCTGGTAAAGTAGGGCAGCAGCCGATTCTATGATGGATAATATAATAAAAAATGCGCATAATTACAGTTTCTTTCACTTAACCTCATTACTTGAGAAGAAATACCAACAGGATAATAGCGCTATATATAATGGAATTGGGACGAATAAATACACTATTGATGAGTACATTCGTTTTTCTGTTTCACCTGAATTATCTTACCCTAAGAGTGATATAAATAATATAGTCAGTTATCAGCATGGAGGTCGCGATTATATAAATTTAGAAGTTAATTTTTTAGGTTTACATGGTAGCAGTTCACCATTACCAAGCTCTTACGTTGAAAAATTAGCTGGGCGAGATGATGATAACCCTATTCGGTATTTCCTTGACTTCTTTCATAATCGATATCTATCGTTATTATACCAAACGTGGAAGAAATATCGGCATCATGTGCAGTATAAGAGTGGCGCCGGCGATACGTTGTCTGGTCACCTGTTTAATTTTATCGGCTTGTCTGAATCGATACAGCATTGTAATGACGTAAATTTAGATAAGGCTAAGTTGTTATCTTATGTAGGTCAATTATCGACTCGAACACGTTCACCCAAGCTAGTGTCAGGCATTATTGCACATTGCTTTGGGTTAGATAATGTGACAATAGAAGAGTGGGTTTACCGTCGAGTAAATATTTCGGATAGTCAAATTAACCACCTAAATCAACGGAACTGTATATTAGGACATGATTTACATATAGGTAAAACTCTCGCGGATCTATCTGGTAAATTTAACTTATGTATTAATGAATTAGATTTTTCTAATTACCTAAAATTTTTGCCTGGGCAAGAATTAAATACGGTCTTAAAAGAATTAATGAAATTCATTTTAATTGACCCTTTAGCTTGGGATATTAAAATAAAAGTGAAAAATAAGACGTTACCTAAAAATGTACTCGGTAGGGGAGAAGGGAATACATTAGGCCAAACGTTTTGGTTAGGAACATCCCACGACAATGATAATATTATTAGTATCGCGGGATGCTATTAAAGCATGCATTAAAAGTAATGATCGAATGTCTAGAGATTAAGGCTTACTTAAGCTCGCTATAGCAAATTGAAGACTTTCTTGAAAATACAACTCAAAAATATGACAACGTGATTTATTTTATCGATCTACTGATTGATATAAAACAACAGATGTTTGTAATTCGCTAATACCTGAAATATTTTCAATCTTGTCACATAAAATGTGAATTTGATATAAATCCGAAGCTTCTAGTCTTGCTATTATGTCGTATTCTCCTCCCGTTATGCAGGTATTCCTTATTTCAGGAATACCTTTTAATGTTTTAGATACCTCATTACGTTGGCCATTATGACAACTTATTAGCAGGTATGAGATAGCACGCCTTTCTTTACTATCAATTTGTAATTGAGCTGTGTAGCCCCTAATTGTCCCTGCTTTTTCTAATCGATTAATTCTTTCAGATATTGCAGTTCTTGATAAACCGACACTTCGAGACAAATTTGCAATTGATTCTCGTCCGTTAGATAGCAGGATCGATAATATTTTACGATCTAATTTATCTAATCTATCTAGTTTTGTTGTTTCTTCCATTTTTATGTTTTATCCATATTTTTATTTTTATTTTTATTATGTATTCTTATCATTATTTATTTTTTTTGGTAATTCAAAATTGAACAACTCAGGTAGTGTAAATGGATTATTTGGTGTTGCAGGTCGTATTATTATTTTTAGTTCTCGTCCTGACACTTTTATTTCACTTGTAAACCCACCTTCTTCAGATGTCGTTATATTGGTATCGTCTAGTAGACGATATAAGGCCCATTGTCCATCTTTGCTTAGTACATGTTGTTTTCCTTCTTTTGTTATGTCTTGAATTGTGAAATTAACAGAAAAATCTCCACTTTTAGGTGGCCATACAAGTTCTTTGACTTTACTCGGGCCGTGATAGTAATTTAAAACCTGGCCTGCAATGTCAATCTTAGCTCTTATTGCACTTGAATCTAGATCTACAATTTTGATACTAAATGGAACTTTAAATGAGTTTGAAGTATTATCAATCAAGGTATCTCGGATCGTATTGAAGTTCTTTAGTTGTACCATTAATGCCTGAGATAGCTGTAAATACTCTCCATTTACACGTTTAGGTTGCCACAAGTTAATATCATAAAATGCAGATAGATGTTGTGTTATAAAACTATCGAGTATTCCGCCTTTCGCAAAAAAGTTATCAAATTCTTCTAACGAAATTTCTTCAGCAGCCTCTCGATTAAATGGATAGCGATTTGTTCCAATGTATTCAAACTTACCGTAAACATCACTTAACCAGAGTTGTTGTACGCCTTTTGTAGCCTCTTGGAGCATCATCGCCCATGTTTGATTTACGATATCTAATAACCAAGTTCTGATCGGTTCTGGTGATTTCTGCGCTATTTGTTTTAGTCGGATCAAAGGATCTGACTCTGTAATTTCCATTCTTTTTTTAGCGGCGGATAGTGCGGCCATTTGTCGGTTTGGTGAGTCTGTAATATCTTTCATGTAGGTTCTAACTTGACTCAAAGCCCTAATTATCTCGTCCCATGGTGTTGGAGAGCTATCTGTTTCTCTTATCTGTAATTGGTTAATTAAGAAGAACGCTTGCTCAACTCGACCCATTAGTAAATAGTCAGGTTTTAAGGTTTCTTCTGCGATACCAGCTGTTGCTTCTAGGGCTTTATTAAGTAATTCATTTTTTGAATTTAGTAACTTAAGTTCTTCTTTTGATGGTGAAAATTTGGTGTTTGTGTATAACTGTTTTAATACCGTCGTTAAAGGTGATGATGGCCCTGAAATAAGATCAATTGAATCGGTAAGTTCAATTATATTATTATATGGCTTTATTTTTAATTCACTAAGTGCGTTTCTCCATTGACTAATATAGTCGTCGGCGTATTTCTTCCGTACTTTGGTTTCAAAGATATTTAACTCTTGTTCTGTCGGTACGATATTATTTGATAATCCTAACACCCAGTCATCTGCAATTATTTTTTCAGATAAAAGCTCAGTTTGAGGTCGGTAAAATGTGCTAAATCCAGTTGAAGTATAAATTTTGTTTATGTTAATGTGTTGTTTATTTAAACGGTCACTAAAAACATTGTCAAAATCGAACCCAACAGTTCTCGCTATATCTAGCTTACCTAAATCAATACCTTTTGCTTGTGATAAAATGTCAGAGTAAACCATATCCACTTTAGATTTTGATAACAGATAACGACGGGTCGATCTAACTAAATCCACATTTATATCAACTGGGGGGAAATCAGTCTGAAAGTAAGTTGTTAAGTATATAGTAGATTTTTTGACATTATCTTGATTCGATATCATTGTCATTAATATATTTTTTGTTTGGTTATTTAAATAATCAATATCTCTTTTATCGGTTTGTTCTAACATTAAATAAGCTTTGAGTAGTGCTAACGATTCGTTATAACGGTTATGTTTTTGGCTTAGCTGAATTGTGTAAACCTTTTCAACTAGCGGGATTAATTTGTTATTAATTTCAAGTATTAATCTTTTATAAGCCAGTTTAGTTGTTGTGTCTAATTTACTTAAATTAAGTGATGTAAATTCGTCATCAAGAGCATGATTACTTGCTATCCAAGCATCATATATTGGTTCTATGTTAGTGATTACTTTACTCAACTCTTTATTTAAATCTAACTTACGCTGTTTTATTGAAGACGAGTTATCAACAGTGTCAATATCAATTAAATTATTGATGACATTTATATTACTTATTAATGTTTCTTGTAGCGTGTAACCAGTTAAGAACAGGATTAAGATGCAGCCTGATAGGGTAAGGTAACTATTTCGTGTCAGCGTACGGAGGTAAGCTTTGTTTTCACCTGCGTAGCTCGCTTCTGGGAGAATTCTAGATTCGATCAAAAAACGGGAGAAATAAGGTGTTTCATTTAGTTGCATATGTTCAGATGCGATCATTGGTAAATTGAAATAATTGCTACAACTTTTTGCTAATAGGTTGTATTTTCGTCCGCCTTGTAATCCAGATGTGAAAAATAGTTCTCTAATATCAAGATTATAAATTCCTCGGTTTACCTGACTTAATTGATTTACTAGGCGCATTATTTCGGTTTTGCAAAGCTCAAATTGCTTGGGAAATGAAATAATAGCTTGCTTATCTTCGAAGTCATTACACTGAGAGGAACAGTCTAAAGTACTTTGTTCCATCGTTTTAACTATATTATCAAAACAGTCTAAGTAATATTCGGTAATTGCACCTTTAGCCTCTTTGAGCGGAATGCTTAAAAACTCAATATGTGACTTGAGAGGACTATGACTGATAAATTCTTTAAAGCCATTCAGTTTATCAATTTTAGTTATTAGTATGTAGATAGGTAGTGCACTAGATATTTGTCCTACAATAAATTCTAAACGGGATGATAATATATTCATTGTATAATCTAACTGTTCATTTTCATGAACAATTAGATATTCGATATCCCAGAATAATAAACAACCAGCAAATGGTTTTCTTGGATTTGAACGTATTAATTGTTTAATAAACGCTTGCCAAAGTTCGTCATCGTTAGCAGATTGTTCTTGAAAAGTAAGCCTATGATTAGGCTTTAAAAAAATGGCACTATCAGACTCCATCCAAGTAAAAAAATCGTTGCTCACGGTTTTTTTCTTATCCAGTGGTTTTATTGTATTTGATGTTTCTAAAAAAGTTGATTTACCACTGGATTTATTACCTAGGACGATATAAAGCGGTTTCTTTCCCGATGTATTCATCAATGCTTTTAGCGTATCGGTTAGGATCTCAGCTTCTGTTTCAATATTATTTATTTTTGACGATTTTTTACGTTTATAATATAAAACAATATTAAATGCCAAGTATAAACTTATAACAACCGAGATTGGTAACCAAAATAATAATGAATTTGGTTGGATATCGAGCCAAAATACAATTGTGATAAATCCACCGATTGCTAAAATAGCAATCAATGATGAAATAAATAATGGTTTTCTATAAAACTGAAACATAAATACCTTTTACTAAATAATATAGTGCTATAAGATTAATTTCGGTCATTCTGATACTTTTGATGTCAGCGAATTAATTCTGAGTTGATAGACGTTGAGGATGTATTGTGCTTTTTTTATATCATTATCATCCATCGAGTTTTCTGCGTATTCAATGCGCGCAAGTAATGGGAATAATGTATTACTGAATTTATAAGACTTTGTGATCGATGATGATTGCGATGTTAATTGAGCATTCGCAATGATTGTTCTAGCACGATTAAATTGCTGTTTGATACCTGAGTAGCTATTTATCAGGTTATTTTTATCATTGTAAAAATTATGTTCAAGAGATTGATAAATAATTGAGTCTGAATATACCCCTTTAAGGGCGTTGATGATAGATGTCAATGTATTCAGTTTATTGATTTTGAGTGGGTCTTCAGACCAATTTTTGAAAAAAACAGTGCTTTTATTGAAGACAACTTCTTTTAATTCTTGTTGAGTACTTTTGGGGCTATGTGTTAGTTCTTGGATTAGGGAAGAAAAATCATCAAAATTTGCGTTTTTAAACGTTTGTAATAATTTCTGCTGCTGATAATGTTTGAAACCAAAGAACATTATAAATATAACGATTAATATACAAATTATTATGGGCTTTTTTTTATATACCACTTTTGGCTTGGGACGACTGACTGTTACAGGTATTTCTGCAATTTCTGGTAATGATGTTGTCGTACTGGTATTAACATCAATTATCGTTTCAAGATCTTCAACATTTTGACTTGATTTTTTCGCTTGCTGATCTTGTTTTATTTGAGTCTCTTTTAATTCTTCGATCCACTGAGATAAAATTCTGCGAATCGGGCTTAAAGAAGGGGTTTTAATCCCATAATGTGATTTTAGTTCTTCTTCTATTTTTAATGTTAGTCTATGTCCAATTTCGATTAATTGAAGATCGTCCACGTTGACAGCCATTTTTTTCTGTCGTTTCGTCGTATGCTCAATCATCCATTCAAAAGCACCAATCCTGGCTTTTTCTTTGTTGTACTCTGGATACGCACTGTACCAATATACGAGGGTTAAATCGTATATTGCACTTAAACCATCGACAAGACCTTTAAGTCCATGAATATGGGTTGCTGCCGTCGTATAATAACAAGCACTCCGAAAATCTTTGCTTTGATTTGTTAAAATATCGACTGATAGTGAGTGGATCTTTTTCCATGATACATTCGATGAGATCCTATTAAGTTCGTTAACCTGTCTTTTGAGTTCGGTAAATGTATCGAGTTGATTAGTGTCTTCCCCCTCTGGCGAGGATTTGTCTATTGGACGTCTTGTAAAATCAGAAAAGTACATTTAAAAATATTAACTCCATTTTATCCAAAACCATTAAGTGCACATTTAAGGCTCAAAATAACTTGTAATAATTCAAAATAATTCACATCAATGCAACATATTGTACAACAGTTAAAAATAAGACACAAAGATTACAGTTTTTCCATAAGGATTACGGTAACTTGCAGTTGTTTACAGTTATTTACACGTGGGGGCGCAACTCTATCAGAATACTAATCTATAGGTAACTAATAATAGCTATGATATAGGATTTTAATTTCTAGGTCATTGGTCAAACTAACTGATTGACTAGGCATTATGACTATTGTGGTGTTTATTGTGTAAATAATTGGTTTTTCTGCCTTATTCTCTTGAAATTGAAGTTGTTGATGTTATCTTGCCACTAAATTTACCTAATTTTAATGATGTTTAAGGTGTGAATGTTGAGGTTATCGATTGTATTAGTATTATTTTCTTTTTGTATGGTTTGTGCAGAATCTGCTTTTGCCAAAGGTGAGCGATATGGAATATCGGCGCAATATTTCAATATTAACAGTGTGGAATTTGATGAGGGTAGTACAGAAGAAACTAATACGATTAAATTTGGATTTGCGCATACCAGGCCTATTGATGAAAATAATAATCGTTGGCGTTGGCTGTTTAACCTTAATTTTTTGTCAACAGAAATACCAGCACAGAGTAATAGCGGATCGAAAAGTGCAGATGTTTACGGCCTATATCAAGAAGTTCAAAGCCTTCAATTTAGGGTTATGCCTCAATATGCGGTAGCTGATTGGGGTTGGGTGACACCACTTTTAGGACTTGGGATTTCTACAAGCTATAGCCAGTATTCAGAACGTTGGCGAGTTGATCCCGATGGTGTTAAATACGGTGACCAATTAGAGGACATAGAGGCATTTGAGTACGGTTTAGTTGCTAGTGTTGGAACGGTAATTAAGTTAGGTAGTAATCCAAATGCTCATTTACAGCTCGTTCCTGAAATTTTATATAACCATTCGTTTAATAATGGGCTAAGTGGTATAGAATTTTCTTTAACGCTTTTGTTCTAGGCTAAGTTAGTGAGTATTATGCAGTTAACATTACATATTATTAATTGCCCAGAGGAATATACGGGTAATAAACATATAGAAATGAATGAAAATGGGGGGACGGTAGGTCGAGACCCAAGTTGTAGAGTAACTTTATCTGATCACAATAAATATATTTCTGGTAATCACTCATTAGTTACCTTTTATGGCGGTACTTATTATCTTAGTGATACAAGCACAAATGGAACATTTATTAATGATCGTAAGATATTAAAAAATCAACCCGTTGCATTACACGAAGATGATCTGATCTTGATGGGAAGATATGAGTTTTCTGTATCGCTAGAAAATATGGTAAATAATATTGATATAGCGGTTGATATTGATGCCCGAGCTAATGATGATGATCCTCTTTCAAGCCTAGATATTTCTACGTCGGAGAATATCTCGGATAATCAGGGTGTGATTGAAGATTTATTTATTGAAACGCAAGGCGATGATGTTAATAGCGATGATCCTATTGCTCATATTGATTTTAATATGGAGAAAACAATTGGGTTATTGGATGATGAAATTCCGCAAGAAGTAACGCCTTCACGCACCGATTGGCAAATTCCAGATGACTTTGAAAGTGTTCATTCTGAGTTTGATCTGCCTAATATTATCCCTGAAAACTGGATGGCGGATACTACTGAAGATGTGACGAGTGAATATAAGCAGGCTCCTAGGTTACCTAAACCTGAAATCATACCAAATGTCGAAATAAGTGAGCCCGATCCAGAGGCAACTGCTTTGAGGTCAACTCTTTTACCTAATACTGAACAAGTTTTCCGTGATGTTGAACGAATAGAACCACCTGTTCAGACAAAGCAAGTTTTCCGCGATGTTGAACGAATAGAACCACCTGTTCAGACAAAGCAAGTTTTCCACGATGTTGAACGAATAGAACTACCTGTTCAGACAGAGCAAGTTTCCCATGATGTTGAACGAATAGAATCGCCTGATGTTGAGCGAATAGAACCATGCGTTCAGATAAAACAAGATGCTGAATATAGTGAAAGTTTGGATGCTTTTTTTAAGGGAATGAGAATTGATGAGCTAGAATTACGAGATCAAACGCCAGAATTTTTTAATCAAATGGGCATTTGTTTACGTCTTTGTTTAGATAAAATGAATAATGACTTGAAAATAGTATCCTCGTTCAAAAACTCAGCTGAAGCCAATGATGAAAAATCAAATGATGACATTCTCAGACTCATGCTATCACTTAACCAGCAAAATGTTCTATCTCCTTCGGAGTTGTTACAACAAGTACTTGATGAATTAGATTCTCATCATAAAACGTACCATAAAGCAGTGACTAATTTTGTGGTTGCTCAGACTCATCAATATGATCCTATAGCCTTCTCTGATGTGCTTAAAAAGAAGCAGTTGTTGATATCAAAACGAAGAATTTGGAATGAATATATCCAACATTATCGCTCCCAATTAAATGATGAATTTTATTCTTCTGATGTACTTTTACATGAAAAATTAAAGGAACATTATTCAACAATATTAAAGGTAGAAAATGCGTAACCTAACGTCGATATTAATAATGTCATTATTATTACAAGGCTGCTCTATTTGGGAGCAGTTTAAAGAATCAACAGGTATCACGCCTGAAACTTCATCGATTGAATTGAAAGTTGATGCTGCGAGCCTAGTTAATTTACGCATAAATGGTCAACCATCTCCCGTTATTTTGCGTATGCATGAACTTACATCTCCGATCTTATTTCGTAGCTTAGATTTTTTTGCGTTATTTGAGAGTGATAAAGATGCGCTTGGTGACGAGTATATTAAGCGTTACGAGTTTGAAATTCAGCCCAATGAAAAAATTCATGAAATTATTCAGTTAGATCCAGCGACACGTGCTGTCGGTTTTTCTGTTGCTTTTCGTAAAATTGATGGTTCAGCATGGCGTAAATTAGAACTAATCGAAGAAAAAACTAATTATTTTTTGAAATTACATATCGAAGGTAGTGAACTCACTACAGACAGTACTCGTGGTATTGAACAAAATTATTTCTAAGGAATTACAGAATGTCTCTTTATAATCCCGTTATGTGGCAAGATGGAATGTTCATGAAGCCTCAGCATTTTCAACAGCTTGAACGACATCATGACAAATCTACGAGTATGCTTAATGTATTTTCAACACCTTTACAGTGGGGTGTTAAAAAGATAGTTGTGAATGATAGTTTACTTGCGCTGGGTAAGATTGGTATTAGCCATGCGGAAGGGATCTTACAGGACCGAACACCATTTGAATTACCCTTGCTTGCTGATTTACCCGATGTGAGAGACGTCGATTCATCTGTTGTGGATAAAATTGTTTACTTATGTTGCCCATTACCCTCTGTTCGTGCTGAATTGTTTGGGGAGCCGGGTAGTAATGCGCGTTATATTCAATCTACACAAGATGCGGTTGATGCATGTTATGGCAGTGAAGATATGGCCAACATTATGATCGGTAAACTGACATTTAAATTAATGTATGATGATGAAGATAAGAGCGCTTATACATCGATCCCTATCTGTAAAATTTTAGAACTAAAACCAGATGGCACCGTTGTACTTGACGAGCATTTTATTCCAACGTGTGTGGATATTAAAGCATCGGCTGTATTAATTAAGTTTACAACTGAATTTGCTTCTATGTTACATCACCGTGCGGAGTTAATCGTACAACGATTAGGCGCTGTTGACCAGCAAGGTGTATCTTCTGTCTCCGACTTTATGTTATTGCAAACCCTAAATCGTCTAGAACCCTTGTTCTGGCATTTCACTCATGTTGAAGGCATTCATCCAGAAACATTTTATCGTTACTTGTTACAAGCCGAAGGTGATCTTGCGACATTATGTTCATCGACAAGACGCCCACGAGAGTTTGAAAAATACAATCACGGTGCATTAACCGAATGCTTATCAGGTATTCTACAAGACATTAAATTAACGTTAAGTGTAATGTCTGAGCAACGAGCAATTCCATTAACCTTGAAAGAACAAAGTTACGGTATTCGAACTGCTCCTATCCCAGATCCAAGTATTATTACATCTACAACACTCATACTGGCTGTTAAAGCGGATGTGTCATTAGACGTATTGCACACCAAGTTTGTCGCACAAACTAAGATTGGTTCAATGGATAATATTCGTGAATTGATTAATCTGCAGTTGCCTGGTATTAGCATGAAACCAATGCCTGTTGTTCCACGCCAGCTTCCGTATCATGCTGGTTACACCTACTTTGAATTAGACAAATCGAGTATTGAATGGCAAGCACTAACAAACTCTGCTGCAATAGCGATTCATGTTGCGGGTGATTTTTCTAATTTATCCTTGCAATTATGGGCTGTTAAATTATGAGTTATGTGGACGATGATATTACTGTTGTCCTGTTTCAACCTGCACCGGGTAAACCGATGGAGGTTATGCCCAGCCCTGATTTGTCTCGTAATATCGCGATTGGCGATTTAGATATTAAAAAAATTGGTATCAATCCGCTGATTGATGAGTTTTCTTGGCTTATCGCGAGTTTGTCATGCATGAAGTCGATTCCTTGGATGGATGACCTTGACCCATTTCGAGAGCAAGTAGGGAGAGAAATCCGTAAAGGTGAGCGAAAACTTAACGAAATGGAAGTTGACCGTGCCAGTATTCTGGTTATTCGTTATTGTTTATGCGCCGCGTTTGACGAATCGGTTTGTCGACAAGAATGGGGGGCAAACAGTAATTGGAGCCAAAACAGCTTGTTGTCAGAATTTCATAATGAAACGGCAGGTGGTGATAAGTTTTTTGTCATTTTAGAAAGGCTTAAAAACGATCCTAAAAAATACCGTTACGTCATTGAATTTTTGTATTTGTTATTACAATTGGGCTTTAAAGGTCGCTATGGTCGTGAAGAGCGTGGTAATGAAAAATTAGTTGATATTGGTAATACTATTTATAACTTGGTCAAGAATGACCGTTTAGTTGAGCAAGAAGATCTTCAGCTGACTAATTTAAAAGCGAAGTATTTAACTAAACCGCTGAAAAAAGTATTACCGCCAAAAGTAATTATAGCTGTTACCAGTTTATTGGTTATTGGTATGTATGTTGCGACGTATTTAACGATTGATATACGCTTTCAACAGTTTCTCGACATTTACGGATAAAGGTGGGTAATCATGGGTGTAACGGTTAGTGCAGATGGACTGAGTGTTGTTCATTTGGGATCCGGAGGTAAGGCGAGTGCAACGATACCTGATGTTTGCTTAACCACAGTCGGGAATGCTGTCGTACCAATTCCTTATGGGAATAACGCTGAGTCAGCAGATCTAGCTGATGGTTCAACGACTGTTACAATGGACGGCGGCAACAGTATTGCAATTAAAGGCTGTAAGTTTGCTAAAAGTGCCGGTGATGCAGGAGGGGACAAGAAAGGTGTTGCCTCTGGCACTATTGAGGCCGAAGCTAAATTTATTACCGCCTCCGCAACGGTGAAAATTGAAGGTAAAGGCGTGTGTCGTTTGTCTGATCAAATGACCATGAACAAAGCCAATACCATGTGTATGGGTGGCGCACAAAATCCGTCGGTCACTGTGACTGCCGATGAAGAAGGCACCTATACGGTTGATTTATTCTTGTCTTATGCTGATGGTGATCCTGTTCAGGGGGCGACTTATAGTTTGATTGATCAAACTGGTGCCGCTTTTGAAGGTTCGCTAGGTAATGATGGTGCCGCGTCTATAGGTGGCGTAGCACCGGGTGGTTTTACCATTGAGTACGGTGAAGACAGTCGCGAATTTCAACCCAATGAACCAACCAAAACCAATCCTAAATTTAATCCTGGTGCGAATGCTCAAACCATTATTGAAGACACCAAACGTGGACAGCTCGGCTTTTGGGAGAACACTTGGCGTAAAGCATCAAGTTCTGCTAGTTGGATATGGGGTGTATTGTTAGGTGATTTTAATGATGATGCATCGGTAGAACAAATTATTGCGAACACTGCGTTAACGATGA
>Ga0209292_1000969_pt1 | contig 36035 bp, 32 predicted proteins | sample GOMGulsemesocosm_2_FD_184634 | JGI IMG/M metagenome (GOLD analysis project Ga0209292, IMG submission 184634) | Methane-oxidizing microbial communities from mesocosms in the Gulf of Mexico - GOM9C Gulf of Mexico (SPAdes) (version 2) | ecosystem: Environmental > Aquatic > Marine > Cold seeps...
TGGCGGACATGGTTGAATCAGCAGAGTTAGCTATATCGCTAACTCTGACCGAATAACTTGTGATCAAGAGATAGGGACGGTGGTACTTAGGTTTTGTCTGGAACTAAAAATCTGTGCCGCCATGGATGACGCTATTTAGAAAATGCCTGTAACATCGTCACTCCTTAGCATCGTCAATAAAAAAAGCCCTATTTAGGGCTTTTTTTATAATACACGGTCAATAAATACCCCTGTCTCAAAGTGCACCAGTCTTAACCTATCTTTACTACGATATACCTGATCTTTTTGTAACGGTAATATTATCGTTTTTTTGACCCCGCTTGATAAGGTCACGTCTAACTCGATTAGCTTGATTTGCTGGTTTTCGTTATTAAATTCGTGCTGACTGAGCCGTTTATTTTGTCGCAAAATAGCATCTAGCACCTGCTTTATATCAATGGCCGAACCCTCGCCAAATTGATAACCCAGCACACCGCCAAGTAATGACTGGCTAAATAACCGCCAATTATGACGTTGATCACGCAGTAGATCTTGCTGACTAAGCAAACGGACATTAAATACCGTGGCCGACTCAACCTTACTAATTGTCATCACCTGCTCGGCACTAACGTTAGCGATGAACACACACGTAATTATTTTAACTAAGTATTTAACATACCTAAAGAACTGCATTACATTCTCCCTGTCTAAGGTTGTTACCGTTAATCACCAAGTTTCAATGATAAAATTATCTTGAAACTTACAATTACTATAAACTGACCTTAAATTTCCTTATTCATCGAAGGTTTATGACGCAATTAACCCTTTTAGATAATGACAACTGCTCATTCCCAAACCCGAGCCTTGCATTAACAGAGCCTGACGGACTGCTTGCCGTTGGCGGCGATTTATCGACCCAAAGGTTATATAACGCCTATCAACATGGCATTTTCCCTTGGTATAACGATAATGAGCCCATTCTTTGGTGGTCGCCAGATCCTCGTTGTATTATTTTCACCCACAAATTTCATGTCAGCAAGAGCTTTCAACGATTTTTGCGAAAAAAACATTACAAAATAACAATTAACCAATGTTTTGGCGAAGTTGTCGCAGGATGTCGCCAACCGCGTTCTTATCAGGCAGAGACCTGGATAAACGATGAAATAGCCAAAGGCTATCTTGCTCTTCATCAACAGGGACATGCCCATAGCATTGAGGTATGGCATGAAGACAAGCTTATTGGAGGCATCTATGGTGTAATGACCACTAATGTATTTTGCGGCGAATCGATGTTTTCGCTGCGCCCAAACGCCTCAAAAGTAGCCTTGTATACCTTAAGTTTATTTTTAGCAGCTCACGGTATCGACATTATCGATTGTCAGATCCCCAACGACCATCTAATGTCGCTTGGAGCAACCACAATCGCCAGAACAGATTTTTTAAGATTGCTCAAATGCCCAGCAAGCGATAGATTAGATATTATAGACTGGCAAACACGCCCACTCACTTATTAAGGCTTAGCAGCATAGAATCGATATGACTAAAGTAACGCGTATACCTCTGGCGATTACCCAGCAATTTGATTGTAGTTACTTGCCTAATAGAACCGAGCAATTGATATTTGTTCAACCTAAGTTGCAATTAACAGCTGGTGCTTATGAAGATTTAATGGCGCAAGGCTTTCGCCGCAGCGGTGATGATGTTTATCGCCCTCATTGCCCTCAGTGCAATGACTGCCAAAGCCTCCGCATTATTGTTAACGACTTTGCGCCGTCCAAAAGTCAACGACGATTACTGGCAAAAAATAGACAACTGGAAATGAAAGTTTCACCGCGAATGAAAGCCAGTTATTTCCCGCTGTACCAGCAATACATTAATGCTCGCCATAGCGACGGCAGCATGTACCCCCCCAATGAAGAACAACTTAATAGTTTTAGCCAATCACAATGGTCAACTATTGAATTTATCGAGCTGTACCATCAACAACAATTAGTGTCAGTCGCTATTATCGACAAAACGCCTAACGCCTTATCCGCTGTTTACACTTTTTTTGACCCTAAATTCGATAAATTATCACTGGGCAGCTACAATATTCTCCTGCAAATAGAATATGCCGCCAAAAACAACATCGAGTTTGTTTATTTGGGATATTTTATCAACGCTTGTGCCAGTATGAAATATAAGCAAAAATTTATACCTAATCAGCGATTTATTGATGATAGTTGGATTATATTCAAAAAATAGCGCTCAAACCTTTACACGGCACCCGTTTTGCGTCATTATTTGCGCCCATAAATTACCCGCATTATTTCGCTCGATATTTGGACGAAACAGCATCAATCGACAGGAATAAGTCTTAATGGCTAAAGAAGACAATATTGAAATGCAAGGCACTGTGCTAGATACCTTACCTAACACAATGTTCCGTGTGGAACTTGAAAATGGTCATGTAGTAACAGCCCATATTTCAGGTAAAATGCGTAAAAATTATATCCGAATTCTTACCGGTGATAAAGTAACCGTACAGTTAACACCTTACGATCTAAGCAAGGGTCGCATCGTGTTCCGTGCGCGTTAATCGTTATTTCATTTCAGCTGTAAAGTTGAACTAGAAATAAAAAAGCCCATCTTACGATGGGCTTTTTAGTTTTTAGGTGATTTTTACTTCCCAAGCGCGATTCATATCAATTGTATAAATACATGCGCTTAGGAGACGGCTTAAAACTAATTAATATCTTCAGTTAAATTCAATGGAATATATTTAAAGACCAGTTTGTCATTGTTTAAACCAACTTCAACCGTGCCACCCTTCGCTAATTCACCAAACAACAGTTCATTAGCCATTGGCTTTTTGAGTTTTTCTTGAATCAATCGAGCCATTGGACGAGCGCCCATTGCTTTGTCGTAACCGTTCTCAACTAACCAAGCTCTGGCCTGTTTTGAAACATCTAGCGTAACATGCTTAGCATCGAGCTGAGCTTGCACTTCGACAATAAACTTATCAACCACCTGCTCTATCACAATATGATCTAAATGATTAAACCACACGATAGAATCAAGTCTGTTTCTAAATTCAGGGGTGAACTCTTTATTAATGTCTTGCATCGCATCGCTGGAGTTATCCTGCGCCTTAAAGCCCATTGTTTGACGTGCTGTCTGCCCTACCCCAGCATTGGTAGTCATTACTAGGATAACGTTCCTGAAATCGGCTTTACGGCCGTTATTATCAGTTAAACTGCCGTGATCCATCACTTGCAAAAGTAAGTTATAAACATCACTGTGGGCTTTTTCGATTTCGTCAAGCAATACCACACTGTGCGGCTGCTTACGAACAGCGTCTGTTAACAAACCACCTTGATCATAACCAACATAACCCGGAGGCGCGCCGATTAAACGACTAACGGTATGGCTTTCCATGTATTCTGACATATCAAAACGAATAAGATCGACACCCAAACTGGTGGCTAATTGCTTACATATTTCAGTTTTACCAACACCGGTAGGCCCAGCAAACAAGAAAGAACCAATTGGCTTATCTTCATTACCTAAACCAGAACGTGACAAGCGAATTGCTGATGTTAATTTATCAATCGCTGGATCTTGACCAAACACAACAAGTTTCAGGTTACGATCTAAATTTTCAAGTAAGGTAATATCAGAAGAAGAAACTGACTGTTCTGGGATCCGCGCCATTTTAGCAATAATCTCTTCGATTTGAGGCACGTCGATAATAGGATCACGATCATCATTGCCTTTCATCGCTAATCGCGCACCAGCTTCGTCAATGACATCAATGGCTTTGTCCGGTAAAAATCGTTCCAAAATATACTTTGCCGACAATTTAGCTGCGGCACGCATAGCGCCCTTGGTGTAAGTGACATTATGATGCATTTCATAACATTTCTTCAGGCCCATTAAGATCTCAGTGGTATCTTCAATCGTTGGTTCAACAATGTCGATTTTTTGGAAACGGCGGGCTAACGCACGGTCTTTTTCAAACACCCCAGAAAACTCTTGATAGGTGGTTGAACCAATACAACGCAACTGACCGCTAGATAATAATGGTTTTAGTAAGTTCGACGCGTCCATCATGCCGCCAGAGGCAGCGCCTGCGCCAATAATGGTATGAATTTCATCAATAAATAGGATTGAATCAGGCTGAGCTTCAAAGTCTTTTAATACTGCTTTAAAGCGCTTTTCAAAATCACCTCGATATTTGGTTCCAGCAAGAATAGCGCCCATGTCGAGTGAATAAATCACATGTCCAGCAATAATGTCTGGCACTTCATTTTTGATAATTCGATACGCCAAACCTTCAGCAATCGCAGTTTTACCTACCCCAGCTTCACCAACTAACAACGGATTATTTTTACGACGGCGAGACAATACCTGAATAGTACGCTCGACTTCGTTATGACGACCAATTAATGGGTCGATCAAACCTTGACCTGCCAATTCATTAAGGTTGGTTGCATACTTTGTTAGTGCGTCTTTGCTTTTTTGCTCTTCAGGCGAATCTAGCTGTTCTTGATCGCTATTATCGTGAATTTGCTCACCGTCTTTACTAATGCCGTGAGAAACAAAATTAACGATGTCTAATCGAGAAATGTCAGATTTTTTAAGTAAATACGACGCTTGGGATTCTTGCTCGCTAAAAATGGCCACTAGCACATTGGCACCAGTTACTTCACTATTGCCCGAAGACTGCACATGGAAAACAGCACGTTGTAATACCCGCTGAAAGCCAAGTGTTGGCTGGGTTTCCCGCTCGCTGTCTCCCTCACCAATTAGTGGGGTAGTTTCTTCGATAAAACAGTTAATTTCTTTTTGCAATGAATCAATATCAGCCCCACAAGCGAGTAATGCTTCTTTGGCTGAATCATTCTCTGTTAACGCTAATAACAGATGTTCTACGGTCATAAATTCATGGCGCTTTGAACGTGCATCACGAAATGCGCTATTTAGCGTGAGCTCCAGTGACTTATTAAGCATTGGCATGTCTCCTTAAAATATTGACTAGTTCACTAATTCAAACTTCTTCCATCGTGCACAATAATGGATGCTCGTTTTCACGTGCACACTGACATACTTGTTCAACCTTGGTTTCAGCAATATCGGCACTGTAAATGCCGCAGGTTGCTTGTCCATCTTGGTGAACAGCCATCATTATCTGAAAAGCAGCTTCTTCATTCTTGCCAAAAAACACTCTCAATACTTCGGTAACAAAATCCATTGGCGTGTAGTCATCATTAATTAGAATAACTTTAAATAATGATGGTGGCTTTATTGCCTGCTTTTGAGTGTCTTTTTCAAGCACCAACTCAAAATCACTTGATTCACCCATAATTTAATTTTAGACCTTATTTTAATTTGTGTAAAAAAATACCAAGAATATTACTAATAAAAAGCGATTATCTCTTGACTGTTTAATCGATTTGTTTAAGTATTTTAATATTAATTTCGTATAAATACACTAGTCAAATCATTTTTATGTAAATTAATAGAGCTAATTCAGTTTGGATGAATCGAGTCAATACAAGGAATTTAGGAATGGCTACAGGTACCGTTAAATGGTTTAACAATGCAAAAGGCTTTGGTTTTATTTGTCCTGACAATGGCGGTGAGGATGTGTTTGCTCACTATTCTGTCATTGAAATGGATGGTTATCGAACCTTAAAGGCAGGCCAAGAAGTTCAGTACGAATTACAAAGCGGCCCTAAAGGTGCTCATGCCGAAAAAATAAGCCCAGTTAGTTAGTGATAAAGTATTAGTTTTTAGAGTTATTTTATTTACAAGCTCATAAAGCTAATAAGTTGCTGCCAATCTCCACTTATTCAGATATCTAATCTGCCAAAAGTGACAACTTGGGTTTACTCCAGTCGTGAGCTGACAGCGCTACCAATGACTACTGAGGCTTAGTAGAGCTTTATCAACTTAGTTATATACCAATGTAACTAAATTGATAAAGCAATAATTGCTGCTGTTTCTGATATAATCTTCCCCCACAGCTAATCTGATATCAATCACAATATATTTTTGTTTGTCGCTTTTAGTAGCAATGCCAAATACTAGTATTAATGTGATCTCAATTAGCCCTCAGGTCAGATAATACCAATTGGTATAAACAGAGAATATCGAACGCTATGCGCAGTAAGTTTTTAGCCAAGCCAGCCCCTAAGAAACCGCTAGTAAAACGGCGAACTCCACATAAAACTGCCTTAAAAAAGCCAGATACTGGCCCTACTAAGGTGATACTTTTTAATAAGCCTTTTGATGTTCTTAGTCAGTTTACCGATGGTCAAGGCCGTCAAACCTTGGCTGATTTTATTGATCAAAAAGAAGTGTATGCCGCAGGAAGACTTGATCGCGACAGTGAAGGTCTATTGCTATTAACCAATAATGGTAAGTTGCAGGCCAAGATAACTCAGCCCAACGAAAAAACATCAAAAACCTACTGGGCGCAAGTCGAAGGGGTTCCCTGTGCGCAAGCTATTAGCGAGCTATGTCAAGGCGTTAGATTAAAAGATGGCATGACAGCACCAGCCCAAGTAAGCATCATTGAGACCCCACCAAACCTGTGGCCACGAGTACCACCGATCCGTGAACGCCAAAACATTCCAACCAGTTGGCTTGAAATCACCATTACCGAAGGCCGCAATCGTCAAGTTAGGCGCATGACAGCTCACATCGGTCATCCAACGTTACGCTTAATTCGCTATCGTATTGGACGTTGGAGCATTGATGGTCTAGATAACGGAAAATACCGTGTGGTTTAAATCGAGATTAGTGTAAAAATAGAACGATTGCCAACACTAATGCTGCTACCACATTAGCGCGCTTTGTGTTAAAATCTGCGCCCGAAAAATATCATTCCCGCGTGATAGCGATCACAGTTTTTAATTGTGCCATTGCAGCAGGCGAGATTAAGTCATTACAAGGTCAAAAATGTTAGACACGGCAAGCAAAAAAGTTATCGTTGGTATTTCTGGTGGGGTCGACTCATCTGTTTCAGCATACTTACTTAAACAGCAAGGCTATCAGGTTGAAGGGCTGTTTATGAAAAACTGGGAAGAAGATGATACCGATGAATATTGTTCTGCTGCGCAAGACTTAGCCGACGCGCAAGCAGTTTGTGACAAGCTGGGAATTGAACTGCACAGCATTAACTTTGCAGCAGAATACTGGGACAATGTTTTCGAGTATTTCCTTGAGGAATATAAAGCTGGCCGTACCCCAAACCCTGACATTATTTGTAACAAAGAAATTAAATTTAAAGCTTTTCTTGAATTTGCCGCGCAAACCTTAGGTGCTGATTATATTGCTACGGGCCACTATGTCCGTCGCCGCCAAGTCGATGGCAAATGGCAATTATTACGTGGCCTTGATGATAATAAAGATCAAAGTTATTTTCTTTATACCTTAGGTGACGAACATGTCGCTCAAACATTGTTTCCTGTGGGTGAATTAGAAAAGCCAGAGGTGCGTGAAATAGCACTAGAGCAAGGTCTTATTACTCACAATAAAAAAGACTCGACCGGAATATGCTTCATTGGTGAACGCAAGTTTAAAGACTTTTTGTCAAAATATTTACCAGCTCAACCTGGCGCGATAGAAACCTGTGAAGGTGAAGTTGTCGGTAAGCACGAAGGTTTGATGTACCACACTTTGGGCCAACGCAAAGGGTTACAGATTGGCGGATTAAGCAAGCACGGCAATGCCCCTTGGTATGTGGTCGAAAAAGACATGAAACGTAATGTGCTTATCGTCGGTCAAGGCGCTGATCATCCACGACTATTTTCTAATGGTTTATTAGCGAGCCAGTTACATTGGACCGATCGTGTCGGCCCGCAACAAGTGACCAAGTTGACAGTCAAAACACGCTATCGTCAGCAAGACATCCCTTGTACATTATATCCAGCGGGCCCAGATCAGATACGTGTTATTTTCGATCAGCCGCAAAGCTCTGTTACCCCAGGTCAGTCAGCCGTATTTTATCTCGATGAAGTCTGCTTAGGTGGAGCAATTATTGACGAGACTATCGTTGATTAAAGTATTGTTGATTAGGTTTTATTAACAGAAGTATTCACGACTAAAGCATCCGCGACTAAACGCAAGGAAAATCAATGACTAATAACAAAAACAATCAAGTGTTAGCCTTTGCTGCTATGTGTCAATGTGCGCAACTGGTCCATAATTTAGCCCGTACTGGCACCATTGACAGTCAGCAATGGCAAGTATGTATCAATAGTGTATTGATTACCGATCCTGAGTATCCGCATGATATTTACCCAAGCAGCTCAGATTTGTTTTTAGGCTTTAAAACCATGATCGAGCAGCTATCTGATACCAGTAGTGGCCGTAATATTGAGATCACCAAATATGTTGCCGGTTTAATCGCCCTTGAACGAAAATTGATGAAATCTCAGCAATCGCTAGCTGCAATGTCACAACGAGTTGATCAAGTTAAACGCCAACTGCATCATTTTGAGCTCGACGATCCGGCTGTTATTGCTAATTTAGCCAGTATTTACAGTGATATTATTAGTCCGTTGGGTTCGAAAATTAAAATTACAGGGACGCCAGCGCAACTGCAACAAAAATTAGTGCAAGAAAAAATTAGAGCCTTATTACTGGCAGGTGTACGCGCCGCGGTACTTTGGCGTCAAATGGGCGGCAAGCGTCGTCATTTATTGCTGGCCCGTAAAGAGCTAGTAACAAACGCACAGCAACAATTGAGTCGTATATAACTCGTGCCAATCGCGCTTTATCTGGTAACTGTTGACGAATGCAACAGTTGCTTAAACTTTATATGTTATTGAGGATTAAACCATGGAACTTTCTGCATTAACCGCAGTATCTCCGATTGATGGTCGTTACGGTAGTAAAACAAGTGAACTTCGGGCAATTTTTAGTGAGTTTGGTCTAACCAAATACCGAGTTGAAGTAGAAGTACGTTGGTTACAAAAATTAAGCGCGACGCCAGCAATTGTTGAAGTACCAGCTTTTAGTGATGAAGCAAATGCCGTACTTGATAGCATTGTTGCCAATTTCAGTGAAGAACATGCCGCACGTGTTAAAGAAATTGAACGCACCACCAATCACGACGTTAAAGCAGTAGAGTATTTCCTAAAAGAGCAAGTTGCGAGCAATCCTGAACTACATGCTGTTAACGAATTCATTCACTTTGCTTGTACATCAGAAGATATCAATAATTTGTCTCACGCCTTAATGTTGCGCGCAGGCATTAATGATGTGTTTAATCCATATGCTCAGCAACTACTTGATGCGATCAAAGCCCACGCGATTGAATACAAAGCAGTGCCTTTGTTGTCTCGAACTCACGGTCAGCCAGCTTCGCCTTCAACTATGGGTAAAGAATTTGCTAACGTTTACATGCGTTTATTACGTCAGTTTGAGCAAGTTCAAAAAATTGAACTACTAGGCAAGGTTAATGGCGCTGTTGGTAACTACAACGCTCACCTTAGCGCTTACCCTGAAGTTGACTGGCATAAGTTTGCCAACGAGTTCGTTACCTCGCTTGGTCTAACGTGGAATGCTTACACCACACAAATCGAACCGCACGATTACATTGCTGAGCTATTTGATGCTATTGCGCGCTTTAATACCATCTTGTTAGATTTTGACCGTGACATTTGGGGTTATATTTGTCTGGGTCATTTCAAGCAGAAGACTATTGCTGGTGAAATTGGTTCATCAACGATGCCACACAAAGTAAACCCTATTGATTTTGAAAACTCTGAAGGTAACTTAGGTCTTGGCAACGCAATAATGAACCACTTAAGCCAAAAACTACCGGTTTCACGCTGGCAGCGCGACTTAACTGACTCAACTGTATTACGTAATCTAGGTGTTGGTTTGGCTCACGCCGTTATCGCTTACCAATCCACTCTTAAAGGATTGAGCAAACTTGAAATCAATGAAGCAGCATTACGCGCTGATTTAGACAGCAACTGGGAAGTACTAGCAGAACCTGTGCAAACAGTAATGCGTCGTTACGCTGTTGAAAAGCCATACGAAAAACTTAAAGAACTTACTCGTGGTAAGCGTATTAACAGCGACGATTTAGCGGTATTTATAGCTGCTCTTGAAATTCCACAAAGTGCAAAAGATCAACTTACAGCAATGACACCAGCCAACTATATTGGCCGTGCTATCGCTTTTGTTGACGATTTAGCATAAATTAACGTCATAAGCGTCCCTATGGCTTAAGATGCACTGGCATAAGACGCCGTGGCGCAAGATGATTAACAAAAGGCAATGGCGAACCCATTGCCTTTTTGTTTGGTAGGAACTAATTATGTACACAATCAATTTAAATGACCTTTCGCCACAAGAGTTTTTGACTCACTACTGGCAAAAAAAACCTTTACTAATCCGTCAAGGCCTTAAAGACTTTCAAGATCCAATCAGCCCAGACGAATTAGCTGGTATGGCAATGGAAGAGCAAATAGAATCGCGACTAGTGTGGCAGCAAGATGGTCAATGGAAAGCCGAGCATGGACCTTTTGAAGACTACGAACATCTAGGCGATAAAAATTGGTCATTGCTAATTCAAGGCACCGATCATTTTGACCGCGATGTCGCCGAATTGATCCGCCCTTTTCGTTTCATCCCCAATTGGCGTATTGATGATGTAATGGTCAGTTTTGCCACGCCCGGCGGTGGCGTTGGACCCCATGTTGACAATTATGATGTCTTTATCATTCAAGGCAGCGGTAAACGCCACTGGCAAGTTGGCAGCAATGAAGAGCTAACCGAAGTAGTTGCACACCAAGCATTGCTACATGTCGAAGCCTTTGAGCCTATCATTGATGTTGAGTTGCACCCGGGTGATATCTTATATATTCCACCGGGCTTCCCACATCAAGGTGTGGCACTTGAACCGTCAATGAGTTTTTCAGTTGGGTTTAGAACCACTGCAAAATCACATTTATTTAGTGCTTTGGCTGACCATTTAATTGACCAGCAATTGCATACAGACATGGTTGTTGATCCCGAGCGGCAAATAACTGACTCGCCAGGACTTATAAACAACAATGATTTTGCCAAGTTAAAGCAGGCATTATTGGCAGTAGTTAACGACGATCTGCTGTTGAGTGAGTTTTTGGGCAGCCATTTGTCCCAAGCCAAGCATGAACTTGATATCGAAGAGCCTGAACAAGACTATCAAGCACAAGATGTGCTTGATGCTTTACATGAAGGTCTGCAATTGATCCGAATTGGCGGCTTACGAGCACTGTATTTCGACCATCAGCAAAACACAGATTCAGACATGGCCACTGTTTATATCAATGGCGATACCTTTACTGTTGCGAACGAGCTAACACAAGCGGTTACATTATTTGCCGATCATAGCGAGTTATCCGCCGAGCAACTGTCCCCGTGGTTAGTGCAGCCGCAGTTTCTTGAGTTTATTTGCCAATTACTCAATACCGGTTATTGGTATATTGAACAATAAATTAGGTATTTTCGTTGCGAGTTTCCCCCTAAGGTTAACTCGCAAACTCTGCTAACTTATTCAGCTAACCTGCTCTGCTATAAATTTTTCTTTACACTTGCACGGTACAAATAAAACGTCAAAGATAGCACTGAAAATCTTCAAATGTTATGTTGCTGGCAATCAACCACACGCCCGACCATCATAAGAAATAATCGGACATATTTTTGGAGTACCCCATGGCATTTTTCGACCTTCCAGCATTTGACAATCACGAGCAAGTATCATTTTTTACCGATGAAGCAACTGGACTAAAATCTATTGTTGCCATCCATGATACGACTCTCGGACCCGCCGTTGGTGGTTGTCGGATGTGGAATTACGCATCAGATCAAGAAGCATTGATCGATGTATTACGCTTAGCACGTGGCATGACCTATAAAAATGCGATTGCTGGATTAAAAATGGGCGGTGGCAAGTCAATCATTATCGGCGACGCAAAAACCGACAAAACCCCTGAATTATTCCGTGCGTTTGGTCGTGCAATCCATACTTTAGGTGGTCGTTATTACAGTGCTGAAGATGTCGGTGTCACCACTGCAGATATTATGTATGCCAACGAGCAAACTCCTTATATGGCCGGTCTTGAAGGAAAAAGTGGTGATCCATCACCTTTTACTGCATTAGGGACATATTTGGGGATTAAAGCGGCGGTAAAATATCAGCTGGGTAAAGATTCGTTAGCTGGGATCAAAGTAGCCATTCAAGGTTTAGGTCATGTCGGTTATTACTTGTGTAAGCATTTGCATCATGCCGGAGCAAAATTGATCGTTACCGATCTAAATCAACAATCGCTAGCACGTGTCGCCACTGAGTTTAATGCAAAAGTGGTCGGTCTTAATGAGATTTATAGTCAAGATGTCGATGTGTATGCACCTTGTGCTTTGGGCGCGACCATCAACGATCAAACCTTAGAATTATTTAAAGCGAGCATTATTGCCGGCTGTGCCAACAACCAGCTTGCCGAAACTCGTCACGGTGAAATTTTACGGACCAAAGGCATTTTATTTGCCCCTGATTACGTCATAAATGCTGGTGGAATTATTAATGTCTCGTTTGATGATGATTATGACAAACAAAAATCAACCGAAAAAGTAGAAAAAATATACGACACCTTGACCAATATATTCAATATGGCGAGCGATAAAAATACCCAAACCGACAAAATTGCCGATCAATTAGCCCGAGATATAATTGTTAGCAAAAAAGCACAACTGACAAAAACTAGTTAGTGCTACAACGGCAGCACCTTGCTAATTTAGCCGTGCTGCCAGATTATTATTTGGTGATAAATACAAAAAAAACTGTTAATAATTAGGTAATTCTATATAGTATAGTTTGTTATTTCCCCAAATATATTGTGCCGGATTATTTATGACAGACAGCGATAAATTAGATAGCACCCAAGCTTTTTTAATCGAGAACATGGCCATTTTTGATCACATGGCAACACCGATATGGGTTTATGACGTAACCAATCACCGGATCTGCTGGGCTAATAAAAATGCCCTTGTTTTGTGGCAAGCTCCATCTCCACAAGCGCTTTTTGAGCGTGATTTATCAACAGACATTACCGAAGCAACCGATCAGCAATTACGACAACTTGCGCTCGATACTAAAGGGCAAACTTGTTCACTGTGGTGGACCTTGTACCCGAATAATAACGCGCAAGAAATCTATATTCGTTACACTAATCTTCAACAAGTTAGCGGCCAAGATTTGTTATTATGTGAAGGCATAGTTACCCGTGACGAATTAGAGCGTGAGACCTCATTTAATGTTGGCAATAGCATGGCTTCGTTATTTAATGCTGATGGCGTATTGATAAGCTCCAACCAAAAATTTCAAAAAGTTTATGATCAAGTTTCGATCGACCTTCAAGAATTGGTTGAGATGAATTTCGAAGAGCTCGGTCAACAACTTAGTGGACACACTGAAGTTGAATTTGAACGTCAAGTCATTCAGTTGGGAAAAATTTGTTGGTTTAATTTTACGGTTAAACACCTGTTGCCAGAAAATAATTATTTGGTTATTCAAGACAACATTACCGAACGAAAAAATCGCGAGCATAAATACCTTCATCTTGCTTACCACGACCAACTAACCAGCTTGTTAAATCGCTATGGCCTCGATGAATATTTAAAGCACCGTTGTTACCTCAAGAAAAAATTCCATCTGTTTCTTATCAACATTGATGCATTTAAACTAATTAACAATAATTTAGGCCACAAAACTGGCGATGCAGTATTGGTTGCCATCGCTAAGCGACTGCAAAAACAGCTGCCAGACCGCTACCAAGTAGCCCGTTTTGGTGGTGATGAATTCATTGTTATTGTGCCTGCATCACAAGACACTCAATCGGTTGAAGCGATAGGTCAGTTAATTATCGATACAATTGCGCTGCCGATTATTGAACTTGATAGTATTCAGCTAACCGCCAGTATCGGTGTTGCAACCTACCCGGATGATGCGCAAGAGCCTGATCCTTTAATTATGTCTGCCGATACAGCGATGCATAAAGCTAAAGAACTCAGCTCACGCAGTTTTTGTAGTTTTGCCCGCCAAATGAGCCTTGAAATACAGCGCCGCGCAGTATTACAACAGGGTTTAAAACATGCCTTGTTGTTTGAAGAACTAGTACCCTTGTACCAACCAATTGTTGATATGAAACACAACAAACTGGTTGGCATGGAAGCATTGCTAAGTTGGCATAGCCCGCAATTGGGTAAGGTATCACCGCAAGAATTTGTGCCCGAAGCCGAACGTAGTGGCATGATGAACGAAATAGGCCAGTGGATTTTGACCAAGGCTTGCCAACAATGTTTACAATGGCATCAAGAGTCTGGGGTTCAATTACGTTTGTCTGTTAACGTGTCGGCGATCCAACTGACTGACAGCTTTATTGACATGTTAGATGACGTGTTAATGAGAACAAAATTTCCTCCTCATAAGCTAATCTTAGAACTGACCGAGTCAATATTTTTACTTAATATCAATCAAGTTATAAAAAGATTAAAAGCGGTCAGCGATCGGGGCATTGGCGTTTGCATTGATGACTTTGGCACAGGTTATTCGTCATTATCATATATTCATAAACTGCCCATTAGCACCATCAAAATTGACCGTTCATTTATAGCCGACATTGACAGTAGCAGTGTGGTAATTGAAGCAACAGTGGCCATGGCCAGCAAACTTGGCTTAAACGTGGTAGCCGAAGGCATCGAGAGTCAGTATCACTTAGAACAAATGATGCGTTATCCTAATTTACTCGCTCAAGGTTATTACTATAGCCGACCTGTCAGTGCCGAAGATTTCGTTAAACTGCCGCTTTATACCAACCTTATCTCTAGCAAGCAAAACGACAGTTAATCAGCTTGTTAATTAATGGCCCTGAGTTTTTTTTGCCGGGGCCACTAAACTCGCTGAAAGTTAGTGCCTGAATAAGGACTTTGCCATCAACAACCACATCCCGCAAAACATCATCGACTTCATCACTCACTATGCCAGCCAATTCAATAACTGCTTTGTACTTGCTATTATTGACAAAAAGTCGATTGATTCAGCGTTAGAAGCAAAGAAGATGATTAGTTTTCTAGCAGTGATGTCCGAACAAGTAGCAATAGATGCCAATAATAAGGTCACTGTACTACGCCAGATTGTCTGCACCACCGATGCGGAGAAGGTTTGTGATGTTATTGAGGATTATATTGAAAGTTTGGGCTATTAAGGTATTGTCGGATAGAGGTCGTGGGATTAGGATTCCATGGAATAAAGGCTTCGTGAGGCAAACCTTTATCCCAAATGGCTGAAATAGTATTGAGCGGGAATATTACTGTTGTTTACCCGCCCCAATTGGCACAGTGATTAGCACTGCCCCAATGAAAAGTCGCTTTGAGACGAACGTATAATTAACTCATTAGTACCGTCTGTACCTTCGATAGTTTGCTCAGTTGCTATATCAACTAGCTGATAATAAACACTACGGGCAATTAAGGCATCAAGACCACGCCATAAACTGACATAAGGTCGTTGTTCATCACCTTTAATCATCAGCGGATACTCACTAGACAAAACAATGCGATCGCCAATATTTGAGATCAGCCAAATAACTTGCTCAGGTAAACCTGGCGCCTCAACTTCAAAATCAACAATCACAAACGGAGCATCAGTTACCGTGATCAACAGTTTTTCAGCCGGTGTTATTAAGTAGTAATCGTCGGCTTGCTTAATCAGAATTTTAGCAAATAATACGATTAACTTGTGGCGTTTAATTACCTCACCATTATGCAACCACTGGCCGTTAACATCGATCACCATGTCCATTGGCTGGCACAGCTCGGGGTGCCACTGTTCCAGTGGATAGGCGTCTGCTGACAACTTATTAAGTGATTGCTCAATTGCCGTTAAATCCATTATTTATTCTCCCGTTAATCTAACAAATCAGCCAAAATTTGGACCGGATGTTTAGGTTTAAAACCGTCCATGCGGGCAACCTGTGAGCGACAAGAATAGCCCGTTGCTAAGACCTGTGCCTTAGGCTTGTTAGCGACTTTTGGCTGCCAACTCATCTCATACAAGCGCTTAGAGTCTTTAAGATGACTTTGCTCATGACCATAGGTTCCCGCCATGCCACAACAGCCAACTTCCTCGGTAGTTAGCTCAATGCCTAGCGTAGCAAAAATATCGATCCAATCGGCATGAGTATTGGGCAGCGCCGTTTTTTCACTGCAATGGGCAAATAACGAATAAACCGGTATTACTTCGCCCTTAAACCGTTTACTGGCTATTTTCTCGCGATGCTGATTTAGCCACTCTTGAAATAACATCACATTAAAGTCACCACGCTTATTGCCCAAAACCTGATGATATTCATCGCGATAACATAACACTAATGACGGGTCAACCCCGACTAGCGGCAGTTCAAGTGCGGCAAGTTGATTGAAAAAATCACTGGCATCTTGCGCCATCGCTGCGAACTTACTTAAAAAACCTTTGACGTGAGTAGGTTTTCCATTGGGCTTAAAAGGTAATAATATCGGCTCAAAACCAAGCTTCTTAATTGCCACCAACATAGCTTCAACCACGGGTGCATCATAAAAAGTAGTAAAGGGATCTTGCACTACCAGCACCTGATTTTTACGCTGTTCTGTAGACATTTGCTGTAACGCAGCCAAATCAAAAGAACCAGAATTTGCAACTTGCGATGACTCTTTTACTCGGGTAGCTAACGTTGGAACAGATAAATTAGGGCTATCAACCATGCCAAACACCTGAGCTATTACTTGCTTACTAATAGGATTATTAACCAAGAAGTTAGAAAAGCGCGGCGCTTTAGCCATCAAAGGGGTAGTTTTTTCGACATTAGCGACTAGGTAGTCACTTAATGGCCGTAGATAGCGTTGATGGTAGAGGTTAATAAAACGTGAGCGAAAACCCGGGACATCGACTTTAATCGGACACTGACTGGCACAAGCCTTACAGGCTAAACAGCCTTTCATTGCGTCCATCACTTCATGTGAGAAGTCATATTCGCCCTGAGATTTCGCCCAGCTATTTTTTATTCTACTGACCACTGACGCCGAACAATCATTACGTTCAAGCGCCAAGACATCAACCCCTTGATTACTTAATAGACGTAACCATTCTCGGATCATTGTCGCTCGTCCTTTAGGCGAATGACGTCGGTCCGAGGTAACCTTGCTCGACGGACACATTGGCGAATCAACGTCGAAGTTAAAACACTGGCCATTGCCATTACAGCTCATTGCTGGGCCGTAACTTTCGCGTACCGTTAACGGAATTTGACGATCGTAAAAACCTCGTTTGGTATCGCCAACTTTAACTAATTGCTGAGTCGAGTCTGCTGGGGTACATATTTTTCCGGGATTGATTCTATTGTCTGGATCAAACAAGGCTTTAATCACTCGCAATTGACTAAAAAGTTCTTGACCAAAAAATTCAGGACCATATTCACTGCGATAACCTTTACCGTGTTCGCCCCACATCAAGCCACCGTATTTAGCGGTTAGTGCCACGACTTGATCCGAAATTTCAGTCAATTTACGTTCTTGCTGTGGATCACACATATCCATTGCTGGTCGCACGTGTAAAACGCCAGCATCAACATGACCAAACATGCCATAACTGAGGTTGTTACTATCGAGCAGCGCTCTAAATTCAACGATAAAATCAGCCAGTTTCTCTGGCGGTACTGCGGTATCTTCGGCAAAAGCAATCGGCTTTTTAAAACCTTTAGTCGCGCCAAGCAAGCCGACCGATTTTTTACGCATATTGTAAATACGCATAATTTGACCCAGTTCATCACAAATCTGATAACCGAGAATTCCGCCTTGCTCGTTTTCAATATCGTTATCTAAGCGGGCACACAACAGCTCAATACGCTGTTGCTGTAATGTCGCATCGTTACTGGCGTACTCAACCATATTTAAGCCGTCAGTAACCTTGTCTTGACGCTCGGGAATCAAGTCACTTACGGTATTCCAGACAATATCCTGCTTGGCCAAACCTAGCACTTTGCTGTCAACGGTTTCAACCGAGGTTGCATTGGCTTTGACTAACGTTGGCGCATCACGCAGCGCCGAATCAAAACTGTCATAAATAATATTAACTAAGGTCCGCAACTTGGGGATTTTGGTCAGATTTAATTTGGCCTCAGTAATAAAGGCCAACGAGCCTTCGGCGCCGGTTAAAATACGCGATAAGTTAAATTCACTTAAATCATCGTTATAAACGTGCTCAAGATCATAACCGGTTAAAAATCGGTTCAGGCGTGGAAAGCGCTTAAGAATTAGCTCGCGGTTATCGCGACATATTTTACCAACCTCACTGGCAATGCGGGATGCTTGACTGTCAACAGCATAGCTGCTGCCAGCAGTTGCTTCGGCCTTGGTATGCAACACTTCACCGCAGATCAATACTGAGGTTAGCTCTAAAACGTGATCTGACGTTTTACCATAAACCAACGAGCCCTGCCCTGAAGCATCGGTGCTGATCATGCCACCTAATGTCGCGCGGTTTGAGGTCGATAGATCTGGCGAGAAAAAGTAACCGTAAGGTTTAAGATATTTATTGAGCTGATCTTTAATCACCCCCGTTTGCACTCGCACCCAACCTTGCTCTTGATTTATTTCAAGAATTTGGTTCATGTATCGTGACATGTCAACAATGATGCCGTTAGTCAGGGACTGGCCATTAGTACCTGTACCGCCGCCACGGGCGCTAAAGGTTACGGCTTTGAATGGGACTTGATTGGCGAGCTTCGTCATCACCATCAAGTCTGCGGTCGATTTAGGGAAAACCACCCCTTGAGGTAAATTCTGATAAACACTGTTATCAGTCGACACCGCTAACCGCGAGCCATAGGCTTGTTCTATATCGCCGCTAAATTCAGTCTGAGACAACGCGGTTAAAAACTGGTGATATTCAGGGGAGGTGGTTTGGTCAAAACTCAACTTAGGTAACATGTCAATAACTTATTTTAATATCGCGATAACAATGAGCTACAAATATACCATGTTGCTTAGCCTGTTGCTCCTTGTTATCGCGATAAAATTTGGCGCTGTTGTACCAAAGTGTTGCCACTTGAACAGTAACTCCCCTGTAAATCCATTGCCAACAGAACGTCGATACTTAGGATTTACAGGATCGGTGAAACTGAACTTATATGGTGATTTTTTTATCCAAGCGTTTGGCCAGTCTGTGAAGCGCGGTTTTAATCCGCTCGATGTCCGTAGTATATGAAAAACGTAAATAATGACCTGACTTATTATGGCCAAAATCTACGCCAGGAGTGATTAAAATGCCATCTTGTTCAAGCAACTGCCAACAAAACTGATAACTGTCCATTGTCATCTCGCTGGCATCAACATAAACGTAAAAAGCGCCTTGCGGAATAACATCAAGCTTAAAGCCGAGCTGGATCAGCCCCTCAATAAGCAAGTCACGTCGCGCTTTAAAAATCCAGCGCCGCTGCTCTAATAACTCGATGGTTTCAGATTCGAAAGCTGCTAAAGCCGCATGCTGTGCAATAGTTGGTGGCGAAATAAATAAATTTTGCGCCATACGTTCTAACGCAGGTACCGCATTTAATGGCGCAACAATCCAGCCTAAACGCCAGCCTGTCATGCCAAAATATTTAGAGAAGCTGTTAATCACAAAAGCGTCATCATCAACGGCCAGCACACTAGTTGCATCGCCGTCATAAGTCAGACCATGATATATTTCATCAACCACTAACTGGCCACCGCGGGCCTTGGTACTGGCTGACAAAGCACTCAGTTCGTCTTTTGTAAGCATGGTTCCCGTCGGATTGGCCGGTGATGCCACTAAGACACCGCAACTTTGTTGATCCCAGTGCTGTTCAATATGCTGAGCGTTGAGTTGAAAATTATCAGCGCCATCTACCGCAATTAACTTGGCACGCGCTTCGATTAAACGTAAAAATTGTTTATTACACGGATAACCCGGATCGGTCATTAATACTTGTTGATCGGCTTCGGCTATAAGTGAGAAGACCAATAACAAAGCTGCTGACGCCCCTGCCGTAACAACAATCCGCTCCGGTGCGATATCTAGTTGATAGCGCTGTAGGTAAAATTGACTAATCGCGAGTTTAAGCGGCGCGATACCGGTTGATGGCGTATATTTAGTCAGTCCTTGCTCAATTGCCTCTATGGCCTTAGCACTCACCGCCGGTGGCGTAGCAAAATCAGGTTCACCTGCCCCCATCGCAATGACATCGATGCCTTGTGCTGTTAACTCACTTGCCCGCGCTAGTAGCTCCATCACCTTGAACGAATCAATGTCCTGCGATCTCTTACTCCAATTACTCATTTCTTCTCCGATAACGAATATTGGCACAATCGACCCAATATTCTATCCAATAAAATTACTCTGCTGACGGTACACTTCTGTCAGCTACAATGCGCCATACCCTAACATATACCCGTGCGACCTGAAAATTCGTGATTTGTGCAAGTCGAGAAGCGTGCCAAATGTTAGGCATAATATGTGCGGTTTAGTCGTTCTAAAAAAACATATTATAACAACGCAGTTGGTCGCTTATCGCCTTGCCCTACGGGAGATTGGGTAGAAAGCGATTACCGCGTTATGATTCATAATCAGGGAATAACCATGAATTAAAAATCATGCCTTGTACTCGCATCCTACCTAAGCTCACAAACCTGCATTTTCAAGTGGCACGGGTATAGAATAGTGAAATAAAGATAAAACTGGCGATTAACTACTACAAGAACGATAATAGAACTAATTATCAATAGAGGAACTCGAGATGCGTTTTATCATAGCCTTGCTATTGCCTTGGCTGCAATTTTTTACCATTGGTCGTCCGTTCGCCGGAATTTTTTGTTTAATATTACAACTGACCTTGATCGGTTGGCTGCCAGCGACCATTTGGTCAGTGTATGCCTTAAGCCAATACAAAACAGATCAGAAAATAGCCGACGCTTTATCTAAATAATCCCTGCTATTAATTGAATCTAAAGTGATTAACCCAGATAGCGGTAATGTAAGACCTTAAGGCCTTTATCTGGATCCACCTCTTTAAATACTTCAGGATTGGCAACTTGTGAAATAAGTTGGCATTGGGGCGCATGCTCAGCCATCAACTCAGTGATAAAGTGGCGACCTAAATCAGGTGAGTTTAAACAAATTAGCAAATCGGCATTGGCGCTGGCTAAATCTGGAATTTTTCGTAATAGCCGCGCGTAATCTTTGGCGGCGGTAAAACTGCCCCACTGATTAGTAGGTGGATCAAAGATGATTGTCTCGTATGGACCATAGCGTTTGAGTTTACCCCAAGACTTAAATATATCGTGGCGGAAAAACTTGGTCTTGGTCAAATCAAGACTATTAAGTTGGTGATTTATCTTTCCTAACTTCAACGCACCGTGGCTCATGTCGATGTTTATCACCTGCTTAGCACCTGCGGCCAAAGCTGCAACCGAAAATGAACAAGAGTATGAAAACAAATTTAAGATGTTGCGATCTTTTGCGTGTTGCTCAATCCAACGCCGACCATTTGCCATATCAAGAAACAAGCCATTGTTTTGCCCATCAAGCAACTTAACCTGATAAGTTAACCCCTGCTCAATAACATGTGCGGCAGTCGCTTGCTCGCCACGCAAGACCTCCACCGGAGCCCGTTCAAGATATCGACGTTGAATGACTATCGGTCCCTGATGCTCAGGATAGGCCTCACTTAAAGTCGCCACTATTTGTTGCTCAAGCTCAGGTGCATACTCACTAAACAGGGTAATAAAAATGCTCGGAGCAAAGTAATCGATCGTCAGTTGCTCTAGACCTTCAAAGCACTTGCCACGACCATGAAATAAACGCTGAGTTTCCTCAGTCAGCTGCACTAGCTGTAACTGTGCTAATAATGCTTGCATAAAAGACTATGTTTAATTTAAAACGCCATTATATACTCGTCATCATCAAAACCGCAGCTTTATTACTCTTGGGTTTGCTCTTCTTTGGGAGCGACATCGCCCCCGAGCAATAAGGCCAACCAGCGGCTGGAGTTATTTGATTCAAGACCTATTTTTACCACCATGGTTAACGGTACCGAAAGCAACATGCCGACACTACCTAATAACCAGCCCCAAAAAATTAATGACAAAAATATTACCAAGGTCGACAGCCCAAGCCCTTTGCCTAAAAATTTTGGCTCAATCACATTACCCATGATTAAATTAACCAGCAGATATAAACCAATGACCGCACTGGCCCACGCTGATCCCAGCTGAACTAAGGCCAATAATACCGCCGGGAATGCCGCGATAATCGAGCCTATATTAGGTACGTAATTTAATAAAAATGCCAACACGCCCCACAACACCCAATAATCGAGTCCAATAGCCCATAACGACAAACTAATAATCAAACCTGTGCCAATGCTCACTAGGGTCTTAATCGCGATATATTGATTAACAGAATTTAAAAACTGATCGATTTGCGCCAACCGCATTTGTGGATCATCAAGAGCGAAATGTAGCTTGCGCGGCATCGAGTCTGATTCGGCTAACATGAATATTACGGTCAATAAAATCAAAAATAAATTCGCCATTACCCCACTAAGACTATTTAGCAAGGTTGTCGCCATTGTCATTGCGACACTAGGGTCAAAATATTCTAACAAAGTCGTACTATTAACCGGAATATCGTGACTTGATAAAAAGGCCAATACGCCAGAAAAACGCTCGCTAAGCTGTTGTTGCAATTCTGGTAGCTGGGCACTAAAGCCATTAACCGCTTTACCAACCAAACCAGCTAATGACATGCCAGCCAAAACCACAAAAGCAATAATAAGACCAATCGCGATTCCCTTTGGAATACGTAGTCGCATTAATGATTTTAAAATTGGATTACAAATAATCGCCAAAAAAACTGAAAGAAAAAATGGGACTAAAACCAGACTCGCCGCTTTAATACCCGCCAAGACAATGACAATCGCGGCCAATAATACCGCGGTTTTTAACGATGGTGCTAATTCGATTTGTTTCACTAAATTACCTTTTAAGCCGATAATAAAAATTAATTTACTCAGTATTGTACCAATTCCATTATTTAAGTGATCTATTTTTTAGCGAGGAAAAACGAATTAGAACAAGGCGTTTATTTTCATATGTAGTTGTTCTCCATATGAAATAAACAACGCAGTTATCATTTATTTTAACCGTGAAAAATGATCACCTTTTTAATAGAATTGGTGTTAGTTGCAATAACAATAACAAACAGCGTTTAATAAACTTAAAACCCTAACCGAGATAGTATCATGAACAGTGATTTGGCGATTATAAGAATTAAGAATTTACGACTACGTACTTACATTGGTATTAACGATGATGAAATAGCCAATCGTCAAGATGTCGTAATTAATGTCGAAATTCATTACCCGGCAGAAAAAGCAACTAAAACTGATGATATGAGCGATGCACTAAATTATCGCACCATCACCAAAGAGATTATAGCGCTGGTTGAAAACAACCGCTTTGGTTTGTTAGAAAAGCTCACGAGCGATGTATTAAAGATTGCCAGTAATCATCACTGGGTGACCAACTGTCATGTCGAAGTAGACAAACCGCACGCGCTCAGGTTTGCTGATTCTGTCTCGTTGCAGTTAACCTATACCCAAGCTACTTGAGAATGCAGGTTTCAGAGCTTCTCAGGTGAGTTAGCACAAGGCCCATCATTTTAGGAATGCTTATTGCCTTTTCAAACTGATGTAACGTAGTGATTACTTACCTGAGAAGTTCCCTACAGCGGGTTTTAAATGGCCAACTACCGCGTTATTTATTTTGATAAGGGAATAACCATTACCTTCACTAAATGCCTTGTATTTGACCATTTAAACTCCCGCTGAAATCCTGCAATTCCAAGTGGCTTGGGTATATAATAGCGATAAAAGTGACGGCTAAAACACTGCTTTGCCCAACTTGTTGAATCTAGTTTCTGCACTATACTGATCTTATGCATGCGCATTCGCGCGCGTTGGCTATGTATATCCGTGACCAACGTAATGGACAGTTCAACAAGGAATTAGAGTTAATTCAATGGGCAAAACACCACTATTATTTTTATGTCACCGGATCCCTTTCCCACCCAATAAGGGGGATAAGATCGCGACATTTAACTTATTAAAATACTTATCAAAAAGATACCAAGTTCATCTCGGTTATTTTATCGATGACCAGCATGATCTGCAATATATCGACAAACTACGTCCCTATTGCGCTTCTTCTTTCGATCTTAATATCTGTGATAAACGCCAAGCTGTCAGTGGTATTAATGCCTTGTTTTCTGGCAGCAGTATTTCAACCAGTCATTACCGTTCTGCCAGTTTTCAACATTGGGTTGACCTCACCATTGCTGAATTTGAAATCGAAAAGCTCTATGTATATTCTTCGGCGATGGCACAATTTATTGATCACCCACGTTACCAACAAAAAACTCGTATTCTTAACATGACGGATATCGATTCCGACAAGTGGCGTCAATATGCACAAGCAAAACCTTGGTACAGCAAATGGGTTTATGCCAGGGAACATCGGCAACTAGGAAAATATGAACAGCAAGTACTGCATAATTTTGATGCTGTGACTCTTGTCACTCCACAAGAAACTGAGCTATTTTGCCAAATGTCTCCCGATCCATTAGCAAATAAAATTCATACCTTAACTAATGGTGTTGATACTGATTATTTTAATCCCAGTGCTGATTTCAAACTGCTAGCCACCAGTACGGCTCCCGTATTGTGCTTTACTGGCGCGATGGATTATTGGGCTAATGTCGATGCGATGCTGTGGTTTTGTGACAATATTTGGCCGAAAATTTTACAACAGCATCCACAGTGTAAGTTTTACATTGTGGGCGGTAACCCAACCGCTAAAGTCGTTGCTCTAGCCGAAAGGCAAGGCATTACTGTTACCGGACGAGTACCTGATGTTAGACCTTATCTAGCACATTGCCATTTGGTTATTGCACCGATGAGAATTGCGCGCGGCGTCCAAAATAAAGTGCTTGAAGCCATGGCGATGGCTAAACCCGTAGTAATGACATCAATGGCTCAAGAAGGCATCAAAGTCAACGAGCAGCAACAGCTGTTAGTGATTGATGATAGCGAACATATGGCACAGTCGATTAATCAACTTTTAAGTGGCCCCATTGCTTGTTATGAACACAACCGCCAGTGGATCCTAAATCATTACAGCTGGGATGGTGCACTCGAGCCACTGCCGGCGTTGTTAGATGCCCAGTACTGTTAAAAACAAGCATTAATTATCATAGGGACCGATATAGACGATGAAAATTCTCCATATTTTCGATCATTCCATTCCACTGCATAGTGGTTACACATTTCGCAGTCGGGCGATTTTGCTATGCCAACATAAGTTAGGTTTAAGTACTAGCCATGTCACTAGCTCGAAGCAGGGCCAAGTCACGGCCAGCCAAGAACAATTTGACGACCTCGACTTTTACCGCACTCAACCGCTCAGCGGCTGGCTCGCCCGTATACCAGTGATTAATCAATTAGCCATCGTTTTTAAATTGGCGCAGCGAATTATCGAGGTCGCCGCGATTGAGCAGCCTAAGGTGTTGCATGCTCACAGTCCTGCACTAAACGGTTTGGCCGCTTTAATTGCTGCTCGTAAACTAAAGTTACCAATCGTTTATGAAATCCGAGCATTTTGGGAAGATGCCGCCGTCGATCATGGCGACTGCAAAGAAGGTGATTTGCGCTATAAATTATCACATTGGCTCGAAACGTATGTCGTTAAACGCGTTCATGCCGTTACGACTATCTGTGAGGGGCTGCGATCAGATCTGATCGCCCGAGGCGTTAACGCCAACAAAATAACCATTATACCCAATGCGGTTAACATCGAGTCTTTTACCCAACTAGAACAACGATGCCCAGTGCTGACCTCGCAATTACCACTTAATCAGTCATATGTTGTTGGGTTTGCTGGTTCATTTTATCAATACGAAGGGCTAGATATCTTAATCAAAGCGTTGGCCCTGACTAAAGAAATGAAGCTAGACATTAAATTACTTTTGGTGGGTGGTGGCAGTCAACTCGAAAACCTCACGCAGTTAATCACAGAGCTCGGATTAACCGAACAAGTTATTCTAACCGGACGAGTCGCTCATGAAAAAGTAAAAGACTATTACAGCTTAATGGACGTGACAGTATTGCCAAGAAAATCGATGCGCTTAACTGAATTAGTCACGCCTTTAAAACCACTTGAAGCCATGGCGTTAGGGATCCCAGTGATGGCATCCGATATAGGTGGCCATCGTGAACTAATTAGCCACAATGAAACTGGCCTATTATTTAAGGCGGATGATGTTAGCGCTTTGGCTGACGCCATTGCCTCATTAGTTACTAACCGAGACAATGTCGCCACCCTAGTCAGCAATGGCCGACATTATGTCGAACACGTCCGCAATTGGGACGTCTCCATTGCCCATTACCCTAGAGTGTATCAATACGCTATTGACAATCGAGTAATGGGTTAATATTTGGTCACTATGTAGTTAGCCAAATATTTTACGCAGCAAAGAAATTACATCATCAATTTTCTTGCCCGATTCCACCTGAGCAACAATTGAATCACGCTGAGCAACGATAAAATCAGGGACATCTTGGCTACTTAAAACCCGATCAACTAATGCAGCAGCTGACTCTTTAGAGCGTCTGCTGGTGCCCTTGGCTTTAGCACGGCTAGGTTTATTTAATAGTTTTAAATAATTAGACTTAGTTGCGGTAGTTTCATCAGCGTACAACAAGGTGTCAATTAAAATCGCGCGATTTTTCCATAGAAATAGCTGTTCTTCATCTTCAGGTGCTTCTTCTGACCACCACCCCATTGCGCGAACGGTTCCAATTAACTCAGACCAATAACCAACAAAATCAGTATTGGTGATGCGCTTAATGCCAAGGCCTTGACACAGCGGATCAAGCTTAGCGGTAGTAATGACAACAAACTGATCAGGACGACGCATCGCTAATAAACGCGAAGCTGGTCCCAAGGTTGCTTTTTCATTAATATCGGCAAACGCTTGGCTGTAATCTTTAATAAATGCTTGATAATCAGCATGGCTAACCTCACCGGTTAGCGGAATATGATTTAAAGCCAAATCAAGGGCCGCACAATTATTATCTAACAGCTGATGAAAGGCTTTGTTAGTTTTAGTACCACCAAACCATTCACAGTCAAAATTAAAGACAATAGGATCATGAGTTGCGGTATGTTTACCACCGATCACTCGGCGGTCTTCATCAATCATTGCAGTAAGCGGGCCTTGAGTTAATTCTGCCACATACTCCAATAAACGGCGACGCTCATCTAATGCATGCACATCAGCTTGCTTAGTCAAAAACTCAGCATACAAAACCCAAGGCGATATTTTAGCCATGCGTAACTGGCTAATACTAATACCACTTGCTAGCAGTTCAGTTAACTTTTTTAGCGGCTTATGCTGCTCTTCATCGAGCAAATCACGATTAACACGATTGCGGCAGACATCACTTAGCTCACGACACCAACTGTTAAAGTCGCTAGGGTGATTAGTCACCTTAACAGCCATTAAATTTAAACTCAGCAAACTCGCTTGCTTAAGCATATTCTGATAAACAATCGACTCATTGTTAGACAATGACATTTTTGACGGGGAAATTAATAAATTCTTCACAAAAATTCTGGCTCCGGGCACAAATACTAAGTGTAAAATAACAAGACTTGGATCATACTTCTTTTTACTGCAGACACAATTGGTAAAGCCAATATTAGTGAGATAAAACCAAGAAAGTGAACTAAGTTCAGTAATCTCTATGCAGCAGAGCCCATACACGGGACTAATCTCTTTGCACCTCACAACTGTCTCAAACCATATTACCATTAATCATCACAAAAACGGTGATTAATTAAGCTAAATAGAATAATCAACTTAAGCCATTAATTACATAGCTCTACCAAAGAACATTAAATCGAAGCAATTAAGCGTAGAAAATAATCAAGTAAATTATTTTATCAATTAACAATTGGTCGATAATAGTGCAAAAAATTAATCGTAAGCAAACATGACAATGCAAAAACAAAGCCAACCAACAAATTTATTAACTAGTTCATTCAATTGCTTACGTATAGGTAAAGCAAAATAAATTCTTAAATCCCCTCAAAAATATGAATTATTATTCAAATAAAGTGATTAAATATCAACACTTAACGACGTTATAAAAATGTTGCGGTATTACCGAAGAGATGTTAGTTTTGTTGCGTAATTCAAGATTCAAGATAAAAATTAGAACAGGAGTCTAGGCGCATGACGGTAACCACCGCGCTGGAAGTTAAAGATCTGCATAAGCATTTTGGCCAGCACGAAGTACTCAAAGGTATTTCTTTATCAGCCAATAAAGGCGACGTTGTTTCAATCATCGGTTCTTCAGGCTCAGGGAAAAGTACCTTCCTACGCTGTATCAATTTACTCGAGACTCCTACAGCCGGAGAAATTTGGGTCAATGGTGAATTAATCGAGATGAAAAACGGCCGATTAGGCGACCCAATCCCAGCGAATGATAAACAAGTTCATCGTATTCGCTCTCGTTTAGCTATGGTATTTCAAGGGTTTAACCTTTGGTCTCATCTAACCGTACTTGAAAACATTATTGAAGCACCAGTTCATGTTTTGGGTATTCCTAAAAAGGAAGCGATTGAAAAGGCCCATAAATTATTAGACCGAGTAGGTTTGTATGAGCGCAAAGACTATTACCCAGGCCATTTGTCTGGTGGTCAGCAGCAACGTGCTGCAATTGCTCGTGCATTAGCGGTGGACCCACAAGTGATGTTATTTGATGAACCGACCTCTGCACTCGACCCTGAATTGGTCGGTGAAGTATTAGGTGTCATGAAGAGCCTCGCGGAAGAAGGTCGTACCATGTTAGTTGTAACACACGAAATGGCATTTGCCCGTGACGTGTCGAACCACGTGATGTTTTTACATCAAGGCCTAGTTGAAGAGCAAGGTCATCCAGATAAAATATTTAACAATCCTGAATCGGAGCGTTTTAAGCAGTTTATTTCATCAGTATATTAATAATAAGCATCATCTAAATACGTCTTGTATGCAGATTGTGTAAACATAAAAAAAATAGGTAAATAAAATGAAAAAAATATTACTAGCTACCGCTATTATCACTGCCACACTAGCGGGTGCCGCTCAAGCAAAAGAATGGAAGCAAATTCGTTTTGGGATCGAAGGAGCATATCCTCCATTTAGCCAAACTGAACCAAATGGTGAGTTAACAGGCTTTGATGTTGATATGGCCAACGCACTTTGTACTGAATTAGAAGTAAAATGTAAAATCGTAGCGCAAGACTGGGATGGTATTATTCCATCACTACTTGCACGTAAATACGATGCAATTATCGCTGCGATGTCAATCACTGAAGAACGTAAGAAAAAAATCGACTTCACTGGTAAATACGCATTAATTCCTAATAAGTATGTTGCCAAAAAAGGCACTGACCTTACCTTTACTAAAGAAGGCCTTAAGGGTGTTAAAATTGGTGTTCAACGTGCAACGACTCACGACAGATACATCGAAGATAACTTCGGTGAGTCAGTTACTATCGTTCGTTACGGTTCATTCGATGAAGCTTATTTAGATCTTAAAGCTGGCCGTATCGCAACTATTCTTGGTGATGCTTCAGCACTTGAAGATGGCTTGCTAAAGAAAGCTGGCGGTGAAGATTATGAATTCATCGGACCATCGTTAACAGATCCTAAGTGGTTCGGTGATGGTTTTGGTATTGCTTTACGTAAGCAAGATAAAGACTTAACTAGCAAAATTGATGCGGCAATCATTTCACTTCGTGAAAAAGGTATTTACCAGAAAATCGCTGCAAAATACTTTAACTACGATGTTTACGGCAAGTAATTGCTGACGAACAATGGGTGTCAATCACACCCATTGTTCACGCTGTAATTTTTACACTGTTAGTCAAAAAATCTCTTCTTATACACCTAGTTGTTCTGGAAAAATAATATGTTGGACTTGAAAGGTTACGAGGTCTCAATTCTAAATGGGGCAATAGTGACTATTGAAGTTGCTTTATTGTCACTGTTATTAGCTATGGCATTAGGCATGCTCGGTGCACTGGCCAAACTATCACCTTATCGTTGGGCAAGAGGCATTGCCACGGTTTATACCACGGTCATCCGCGGGATCCCCGATCTCGTTTTAATGATGCTGATCTTTTATGGCGGCCAAATGCTGCTCAATAGTGGTTTATACAACATCAATGAATGGGTTAACCAATGGTTTACATCACAAGATGCTAGCCATGAATGGACTGCCTACCTCCCTGATTATATTGATGTTAGCCCGTTCGCAGCTGGCATTTTGACCATAGGTTTTATTTTTGGTGCCTACATGGCCGAAACCTTCCGCGGAGCTATCATGGCCGTTGATCGTGGCGAGCTAGAAGCCGCTAAAGCTTATGGCATGAGTAATGGCCTTGCTTTTCGCCGAATTTTGATCCCACAAATGATTCGTCATGCGATTCCAGGTTTTGGTAATAACTGGTTAGTACTACTAAAAACTACTGCCTTGGTCTCAATCATCGGATTGGAAGACATGGTACGAGTAGGCGCTATGGCGGCTGGTTCAACTAAAATGCCATTTACGTTTTATATGGCTATTGCCTTTATTTTCCTTTTCTTCACATCTGTTTCAACCGGCTTACTTAAACTTGTTGAACGAAAATATAGTATACATACGAGGTAAATATGGATTTTTCATTAATAGTTGACAGTTTTCCAATTTACCTTGATGGCCTATGGATGACTCTTGGTTTAGTAATAACGTCATTAATTCTTGGCGTGTTCATTGCGATTCCTTTAGCAATAGCACGTAATAGTGAACAGCGATTGTGTAGTGCGCCAGCGTGGGCATTCATTTATTTCTTTCGTGGCACACCATTGTTAATCCAGCTTTATTTAATTTACTACGGCATGGATCAATTTTTCGCCATCAAAGGTACCTTATGGGAAAATGCATGGTTCTGTGCCATCGTTGCTTTTGTATTAAATACTTCAGCTTATTCAGCTGAGATTATCCGCGGTGCGATTAATGGCCTGCCACAAGGTGAAGTTGAAGCGGCAAAGGCATATGGTATGAGCCCTATGACAGCATATCGCCGAATTATCTTACCCAATGCGCTACGCAGAGCGTTACCAGCCTATAGTAATGAAGTTATTTTCATGCTGCACGGCTCAGCCGTTGCCGGTATTATTACTATTATGGATTTAACAGGAGCGGCACGACTGGTTAACTCACGTTATTACGCCCCTTTTGAATCATTCTTAACGGCAGGTATGTTTTACATGATGCTGACATTCATCATTATTTGGTGTTTCAAGCAAGCCGAAGCGAAGTTCTTACGTTATTTAAAACCGTTAAGTTAGTACCTGTAAATTTAACTACAAACCAACAGCCAAGCACAATGTTTGGCTGTTATTTGTGATTTAAAACCAGCCAAAAATCCCTAATCTAAAATTGTTTCTCCCCTCCCCTTTTAAGGCCTCAATAACATAGACAGCATCAGTCTATTGTAAGAACAAATCAGCTGCGGTTGTTGTTTTGATAGCAAACTGGATGAGCAATTTGCTAAGCGTAACCTTGTGCCTTTGTAATCGCTCACTCAATAGCATCCCGATGATTTAAATAAGTAATATTAAAAATCTTAGCGATATTAAGCAAACGCTTAATTTTTCCTAAAGCTTCAACTCAGATTCAAAATAAACAATGAGGTTTTATCTGCGATTAAAGTGCTGTTAAGCCACCTCGCCATTCCTATTTTTGGACCCTTATCAACGCATAATTATAGTTATTGCTATTTAAAAGACGATCGGTCTATAATGAAGAATGAATACATTACCAACAAAACCTCGCCGAGGTCGACCGCCGAAGAATTCAAATTCAGCGCAAGACGTAAAAGCGGCTTTAATTCGCAGCGGCTTAGAGTTATTCACCGAGCAAGGATTTAGCTCGTCAGGAATAGACCAAATATTAAAACGAATCGGCGTACCTAAAGGGTCGTTTTATCATTATTTCACCAACAAAGAAGCCTTTGGCCAAGCAGTAATTGACAGATACGCAAGTTACTTCGCAACCAAACTTGATCACTATTTGTTAGATCAACAAGTCGCGCCTTTACTGCGCATTTCAAACTTTGTCGCCGATGCTAAATTAGGTATGCAGCGTCATCAGTTTAAACGTGGTTGCTTAATTGGTAATCTTGGCCAAGAAGTTAGTGTGTTACCTGAAAGTTATCGCTCACAGTTAGTCGAGATATTTGGCTCTTGGCAAAAGCGGGTAGCACAGTGCCTAAAGCTTGCTCAAGCACAGGGAAATATTTCGCCATCGGCCGATTGCGACTTACTTGCAGAGTTTTTTTGGATTGGCTGGGAAGGCGCCGTCAGTCGCGCAAAATTAGAACAAGACAGTCGACCACTCGATAATTATTTTTCGTATTTCATGACAACATTAACTGAGTAATATTTTAACTACCTACATTTTTAAATACTTATATTTTTAACTACCAATAGACGATCGGTCTAAAATAGGAGCAAGCATGTTTCAAGGTATTTTGATTGAAAAAGATCCCCAAGGGTACCGTTCAACCCTGCAAGCGATTGATGAAGACGTATTATCTGATGGCGATGTTACCGTCAATGTACTCTATAGCAGCTTAAATTATAAAGACGCTTTGGCTATTACGGGAAATGGCCCCGTGGTCAGAAAGTTTCCGATGATCCCAGGCATTGATTTTGTCGGTATTGTCGAGCACAGCTCCAGCGATAGATTTAGCCCTGGAGAGACTGTATTACTTAATGGTTTTGGCGTGGGCGAAGGCCACTCCGGTGGCTTAGCCACTACAGCGAAAGTTAATAGTCAATGGTTGATCCATTTGCCCGATGGCTTATCACCACGTCAAACTATGGCGATTGGTACCGCCGGGTACACGGCGATGTTATGTGTGCTAGCGCTCGAAAGAAACGGGGTAACACCGGCACAAGGTGAAATATTGGTTACTGGGGCTAATGGCGGCGTTGGCAGTTTCGCCATCGCTATTTTGGCCAAACTTGGATATCAAATCGTTGCTGCAACTGGCCGGGTCGAACAGGCCGAGTACCTAAAGAAGTTAGGCGCAAGTGAAGTGATTGACCGTGCAAGCTTATCGGAACCGGGCCGACCATTGGCCAGAGAACGTTGGGCTGGCGTTATCGATTCTGTTGGCAGTCATACTTTAGCGAATGCATGCGCTAGCACGATGTATGGGGGCACTGTCGCTGCCTGCGGCTTAGCCCAAGGCATGGACTTTCCTTCTTCTGTCGCACCTTTTATCTTACGCGGCGTGACATTAGCAGGCATTGACAGTGTGATGCGGCCACTTGACGACCGAGTTGAAGCTTGGCAGCGCTTAGGTCAATTGCTAGCGCCCAGCGTTTATGAAGATATCGCGACCGAAATAACGTTAGATCAAGTTATCAGTACTGCTAGCGATTTACTAAGCGGTAAGGTGCAAGGTCGTGTCATTGTTAAGCTAAGCTCTGAGCCTAACAATTGAGTCAAGAGCATCCACTCTTAATCTTAACGACTCAGTGTAGTTAGACGCTTTATGACGTAAACGCAGCAAAATTTTGCCGTACTGCTTCGTATGAAATAACAGACACAGAGTTAGCGATATTAAGCGAACGTGCTTGGTTAGCCATCGGGATAGTAATGCACGATGGCTCGCTTTTGGCTAACACCTCTGCGGGCAAACCAGAGTCTTCGCGGCCAAAATAAAAATAATCACCGGGACTAAATTCAACCTCAAAATAATTTTTCTTGGTTTTGGTGGTGGCAAAAAAATGGCGCGCTGTAAATGGGTTTTCTTGCCAAAAGTGTTCAATATTTTCATATTCGCGCACATCTAGCTCAAACCAATAATCGAGCCCGGCTCGTCTCACTTCTTTAGCCGTAATTTCGCCGAAGCCATATGGCTTGATTAAATGCAGCGTGCAATCAAGCGCAAATGCAAGCCGCCCTATTGTGCCGACGTTGCCAGGCATTCTTGGTTCTAATAACACTATATTAAACATTTACTATTTACCGTTTTGCACGCCAAGCAATGACAACTCTTGCCAAAGATCCCGTGCTTTATCATTTTGAATGAAATATATTAGGGCGCAATTATAGAAGATAATAACCACCTGACGCAAACCGCTATCATAGTGCTCACACGGGCTTTACGACGCTCAGTATCGACAACGAGTATCAGCAACAACAGCGCTTGACATAATATGTCTTATTGCTATGATGCCAAGCTTAAATTTATCTGTATTTTAACTTTAGTTGAGTAAGCAATGAAAATATTTTTAACCATGCTGGCGATAATATTTACGCTAGTTAGCACAGTACCTGACGTCCACGCCAAGAAGTTTGGTGGTAAGCGCTCAATCGGAAAAACCCAACAAACAACAACTCAGCAAAAACAAACCAACCAACAGGCAACCACACCAGCTAACAAGTCAAATAAAAAAGGCATAATGGGTGGGATCTTAGGTGGACTATTAGTGGGGGGTCTTATCGCCTCAATGATGGGTGGTGCATTTGAAGGTTTCCAAATGATGGACTTTTTGCTGATCGCAGGCGTCGCTTTTATCCTATTTAAAATCGTCCGCAGCATGAGCCAGGCCAAAGCCGGCGCACAAGCGCAGCCCCAAGCTGCCTATGCGGCGAATCAAGCGCAATACAAACAAAACCAAGAACAAGACCAGCAACCTCAAGCAACAGGTCGTGGTGGCGGTTTTGCTGCTTCAGAGAACCAGGTACCATTTAACTTGCCTGCTGATTTTGATCTTAGTTCATTCCTTGAAGGTGCCAGAAGCCATTACAAAACCTTGCAACAAGCATGGAATGACAACGACATTGAAAAAATTCAAGAGTACGTTTCTAATGAATTATACAATGAGCTGAGCAAGCAACGTGCGCAATTAGAACAACAACCGCATACTGAAGTAATGTTCCTTGACGCCGAGTTAGTTCGCGCTGACAACAACGATCAGTTAGCTGAAATTAGTGTTAAATTCTCTGGCCGCTACCGCGATCTTGGCGAAAACCTGGAAGAAGACATTGCCGAAGTTTGGCACTTAGAACGTCAAGTTAGCCAAGCTGACGCGCCATGGTTAATTGTTGGGATTGAACAATAAACCATAGTTAATTATGTTGGCCATCTAACCTCTCGGTGGTCAACATATGTGCTCGTGTTGCAACAAGTCTAATCACATAAAAATATCCTTCCTCCGTATTAATTATTTTCGCAACTATCTTTCGCAACAGCTTTGAATGATCACCATTAAGCATCTAACAGCTTTAAACCCAATAATTTCAAAGACCTTAAACCAAAACAGCCACAGATAAACTCTCGAATTCATCGTTAGACTCCACAATCAACCACCCTTGTAATCCTGTCGGAACTACATACGTCATCGCAGTGCAGTGTCGCGACCTCTTAGGTTAAATAGGCTAGTGTGGATGCACTAGCCTTGTTTTAGAAAATCGCTTAATTACAGCTGCTATCGTTAAATAGTGATAGTTTTTCATTTTAATTTACTTTCCTCTACACCATCGAGTAGGGTGAGGCTTTTGCCTCATCCCTCTCACAGAACCATACGTACGGGCCTCGTATACGGCTCATGCAGTCTTCTATTCTTTAATAATAAAGAGCAAGCTCGCCTGTCTTTACTTTGCTTAAGTCATATAAGCCTATTTCCTCAAACCATTTATTGGGCATCGAGTAATTCGCCAACGGACTCGCGGCATTACGCCATGAGTTCATCTTTATCGACTTAAACGGTGGCTTATATTTACGTTGTTTCAGCACTTGGTGAAGTTTACTCACTCGCTTCCACAACCTCAGTTGCACCGCTCGCAGCCTGCGCCTTA
>Ga0209292_1000972_pt1 | contig 35977 bp, 32 predicted proteins | sample GOMGulsemesocosm_2_FD_184634 | JGI IMG/M metagenome (GOLD analysis project Ga0209292, IMG submission 184634) | Methane-oxidizing microbial communities from mesocosms in the Gulf of Mexico - GOM9C Gulf of Mexico (SPAdes) (version 2) | ecosystem: Environmental > Aquatic > Marine > Cold seeps...
GATTGTGCCAGCGGCGAATGTACCAAAAGTGACACCCGCGGGAATGGAAGTGATCGGAGTTAAAAAATTAACGCAGGCGATTGAAGCTATTTTTTAAACTAGCGCTATTATATCGTCAAACTCCGTAATTTAGCGGGCGAGCTCTGCTAGTTCGCGATGAAGCAATTCATCATTGGCTAAATTGAGTTCTACTAAGCGTTTTAGTTCAGAGATACTGTCAATATCAATGTCATGGTTTTCAAAACCAAGTAACTGATTTTCCATATGCACCAGTTTAGCATTAATCGTAATGCTGTGCTGGTCATCGAGCTTAAGGATCAAACTGGCTAGGTGATCAATTTCCATGGTCGAATTGGTTGGCTCGGTACATAAAAAACCATGCAACGACAGATCCAAAATCTGAATTGACCACTTATGAGTCGGATCAACCAAGGTGGCATCATGGCTAAACAGTATCCGTTGAAAAAGTCTTTTTTCTTGCATTGTACTCACCATTTAAGCCTATTGTGTAAGGGATAACTAATTATAGCCTAAGTTAGCTAACATGTTATTTGCAAGTGTTTTTCTAGTTGGTCATAAACGAATGTGGTTTAACTGACCAAACCACAAACATTTATTAATCTTACTATAGTCGCATTTATGAAATACGTTTGTATTTTATTCGGTGTGGCTGACAGGCCGCTTCACCAAGCGTTTCTTTAAGCCATTGCTCGTAGTCGCTATAATTACCTTCATAAAAGTTAATCTTGCCCTCATCACGGTAATCGAGAATATGGGTTGCGATGCGATCTAAGAACCAGCGATCGTGCGATATAACCATGGCACAGCCCGGGAAATCTAGTAATGCGTCTTCTAGTGCTCGTAATGTTTCGACATCAAGATCGTTGGTCGGTTCATCGAGCAATATAACATTGGCCCCAGCTTTTAGTAACTTGGCTAGGTGAACACGGTTACGCTCGCCCCCCGACAAATCGCCAATACGCTTTTGTTGATCGCCACCTTTAAAGTTAAAGCGACCAACATAAGCACGTGATGGTATTTGCAAGGTACCGACGGTTAAAATATCTTGATCATCGGTGATCTCTTGGAACACAGTATTGGTATCTTTCATGTCATCGCGAAATTGATCGACGCTCGCCAAACTAACTGACTCGCCAATAATCACTTCGCCGTTATCAGGCTGTTCGCTGCCGGTGATCATATTAAATAAGGTCGATTTACCAGCACCGTTAGGGCCAATAATACCAACAATAGCACCCTTGGGAATGCTAAAGCTTAAATCGTCTATCAATAAACGACCATCGAACGACTTGGTCAAGTTATTCACATCAATAACTTGGTCACCAAGGCGTGGTCCGGGCGGTATAAACAGCTCGTTGGTTTCATTGCGCTTTTGAAAATCGGCCTGGTTAAGCTCTTCAAAGCGTGCCATACGCGCCTTGCTTTTGGCCTGACGTCCTTTCGCGTTAGAGCGAACCCATTCAAGTTCTTTGGCTATTGATTTTTGACGCGCTTTCTCTTGCGATTTTTCTTGACTTAAACGTGCATCTTTTTGCGCTAACCAGCTAGAATAATTACCTTCCCATGGAATACCTTGGCCACGGTCAAGCTCTAAGATCCAACCGGCAACGTTATCAAGGAAATATCTATCGTGGGTAATAGCGACTACGGTACCTGGGTAATCATGCAGGAAGCGTTCTAGCCAAGCGACCGATTCTGCGTCTAGGTGGTTGGTTGGTTCGTCAAGCAATAACATGTCGGGCTTTTCTAATAACAAACGACACAAAGCGACACGACGGCGCTCACCACCTGATAATATACCTATTTTTCGATCCCACTCAGGCAAGCGCAGGGCATCAGCGGCACGCTCCAAAGCGTTATCAAGGTTATGACCGTCTTGTGCTTGAATAAGGGCTTCTAGGTCCCCTTGTTCTTTAGCCAGTTTATCAAAGTCTGCATCTTCTTCGGCATACTCGGCATAAACTTGATCAAGACGCACTAGAGCATTTTTAACATCTTTAAAAGCCTCTTCAACCGATTCACGCACGGTTTTTTCATTGTCTAGTACCGGCTCTTGCGGTAAATAGCCGATTCGAATGTCGGCCAAGGCGCGTGCTTCACCTTCAATGTCGGTATCAATCCCAGCCATAATGCGCAGTAAGGTTGACTTACCTGAACCGTTTAAACCCAATACGCCGATTTTGGCGCCAGGAAAGAAGCTTAATGAAATGTCTTTTAGAATATGTTTTTTAGGTGGCACGACCTTGCCAACCCGATGCATTGAATAAATAAATTGAGCCATTAGATGTTCCTAGCTTGTCTTGTTAAATATAGGCGTTAGTGTAAACAAAAAAGCACTAGCTGGGTATGCTAAATCATCACGATTGTGCTGGCGCAAGTGTCAACGGCTTGAGCAACCACGGGCAATCTGCGATTGCGCGAGTATTATTCTTGATCTTTAAGAGGGAATGATAATGTGAACGTACATCCTTGCCCTAAGCTACTACGACAGTGAATACTACCACCTAATTGATGGACTACCTGATTGTAGACTAAATGCGCACCTAGACCACTGCCACCTTGGCCGCGTTTGGTGGTATAAAAGGGCTCGAAAATTCGTTCAACCGTCTCATTATCCATGCCGGTACCGTTATCACTATAAATGAGCTCGAGTTGGTTGTTAGTTAGTGTAACGATGATTTCAATTTGGCCATGAGTTGTAGTACCAAAACCATGAATGATTGAATTGAGGATCAAATTACTGATAATTTGGTAGCAAAGACCCGGATAGCTATTAATTTCAATATCGCTTTTGCAAGTGATTCGAACTTGATGGTTGAGCTTGGCAAGATTAGGTTTTAGGCTGGCAACAATTTCATGAAGGTAATCTTTAACATTGAATATTCGTTGTTCACCTGACGTTTGATCGACCGCAACTAATTTAAAGTCCTGAATTAAATCTGCACCACGGCGCATATTTTTTTGAACAAGATCAATACTATGTTGAATTGACGTGCAAAATTCGTCGAATTTAATTTGCGAGAGTGTGCCAGCTTCTTTTTGTGCTATTAGTTGATGAACTAACTGTTCTAGATGAGAAATTCCGGTAACAGCAATGCCTAGGGGGGTATTGACTTCGTGGGCTATGCCTGCGACTAGCCTGCCTAATGCTGCCATTTTCTCTGCTTCAATCAACTGGCCTTGCGCGTCGTTTAAACGGGTTAACGTTTGATGCAGCATACCATTTTTTTGTTGTAGTTCTTGGGTTCGCTGGTCTACTCGCTCTTCAAGTTTTATATTGAGCGTCAGCAATGCTTGTTGGGCCTTATTGCGTTCGTTGTGCGCAATATTGACTTCGGTAATCTTTGTTTCTAATTGTTGGGTAGTTTTGAGTTGGCTACGGATTCGTTGTTCTATTTCATAGGTATAACTTAATTTCCTCAGTAGATAGTGAGTTAATAAAAAAGTCAAAAACAAGGTGCCAATTGCGACGAGCCAAGGTTTAAATTTATATTGAGAATCGTGGTATAAAGTGGCTGGTTTAAATATCAATCGCCATTGTCGCCCAGCCAAATCAAAGCTTTTTTGCCAGTATAGGCCTTGTTCTAAGCTGTCTTGCTGGATTGACGACAGGTCGGGTTGTTGGTGAACACCTTGCTTACCCGCGGGTTTAAAATAAAGAAATTGCTGGTCCTTAGCGGCGGAATCATCAAACAGATAGATATCGAGCGTATCATTTGAGTAATTTGTTAACGCGGTTTCTAACGAATCGCCAATACGCAGCACTTGAACCACGAGTCCCTTGCGGTATTTTTGACGATCAGCTGAACTTTTTAGACTGACATTTTGTTGGTAAACTGGAATAAATATCAGTACACCAAACTGTTTTTCTGTTTCCTGCACTAGCGTAATTCGGCCTGTTACGGTTATTTTGCCACTAGTGAACACTTTGTTAATCGCGGCCCGCCGGGTGGCATTGAATGCGATATCTAAACCAAACGCTGCTTGGTTAGTGGCCAGTGGGCTAATATAATAAACAATGACATATTCTTGGCGCTCGGCGGCGATAATCAGTGTGCCTTGAGCTGATTTTTCCATGAAATTAAAGTGAGCAAAGCCTTGAGCTCTTACGTTTTTTTCATAGTGCGGACGTTCGGCATGGGTGACTAACGGGTTCCACGAAAATGCCTGAATACCTGGGTAACGTACAAGAGCACTTTGCGTAAAAAAGACAAACTCTTCACGAGTAACTAGCGTTGAATTGTTGAAATAATCCGCAATGAAACTTAATGCGCCAATACTCTGGCTGAAGTGGCTCTCAATAGCACTGGCATAACTACTGGCAATCGACTCGAATTCTATCCGTTGATTCTTACTCTCCCAATGGTTAATAATAAAAAACAAGCTCAAAGACAGTGTCAGACCAACAAAAAAGGTCAGTATAATAGGAAGGAGTTTGCACGATGACGCCAGTTTAATCACTGTTATTGTATTACTTTGTTGCATACTGAGCCTACATTCTTTTGATTAATAGGGCCGTTCTGGAAAATAATAATTGAGCTGAACGAGAAACCTCTTTATGTAACGTCGACAAATAAAGCTAAGTGTAGCTAATAATTAATCAAAGAGATCAAATTTTAGCTCGCTGTGTTATTAAGTTGATAGAGCTGGGACATGGCATCATCATGTTACGTTTTACACTGGGTTATTTTTGAAAATTGGCGACGATATTGGCTGGGTGATATCAACAATTGCTGGCGAAAGTAATGACGCATGTTCATCGCATTATTAAAGCCTGCTTGTGCTGCAATGTTGTCGATATTATCGTTACCCGATTCTAATAAGCCTTTAGCGAGTCGCAAGCGTTGTGTCGTTAGCCACTCTTTAGGACTTAAGCCGATGCTGGCTCTAAAATGTCGGTCAAAACTACGCCGCGACATCGCTGATTTATTGGCCATGCTGGTGACGGTTAACGGTTGATCTAAATGCTCAATAGCCCAATCTAATGTACTGGCAAACAACGAGTGATTTTCAACCATAGGCGTTTCGACGAACTGAGACTGGCCACCGTCTCTATGTGCTGGGATCACCAGCCGCCGCGCTATTTGATTTGCTATTTCATGGCTAAAGTCTTGCCTGACAACCTCTAGGCAAAAATCGAGTGCGGCGGCACTGCCTGCAGAGCAGCCAATGCGATCTTGATAAACATAAAGTACATCATCGAGAAAATTAACATCGGGATAATTTGTTTTAAATATATCGGCATAACGCCAATGTGTAGTTGCTTGGCGCCCAGCTAACAAGCCACATTCGGCAATAAAGAACGAGCCAGAACAAAAAGATAATATTTTGCCACCTTGCTGATAAAAATCTAATACGAGTTGTTTTATTTGCGCGGTTAGCGCCGGTTTTGTTGGACTCCAACTCGGAATAACCAAAATATTATAATCGTCTAAATTATCAATTTGTTTAACTGCCATGGTTATGCTGCCCACTACCGCGACTTGAGTTTCGGTGAAGCTGACCACTTCTCCTTGATACCAATTGGCATATTGAGGTCTAGCCAGCGCAAAAAATTCGGTGGCGCAACCTAACTCAAACAACGATACATTGTGATAGCTTAATATCGCGACTTTATTAATGACTATTTACCTTTTTTGATGCAGTACCGACGCTTTAGGTTACTCGGGACATGATTCTGTTACTTGGCTTAATCTTAACGTATTGTGTCTTATAAGCCAATTACAGGTCACTGCTTGATCACTTAACATATTATTTCATTCGTTATTAAGAGAGCTAATTATGTCATCAGCAGTATCGAGGCCTACCGCGGCACCAAGTTCACAAGCCTTAATTTACTTTGAGCTATTGTTAAAATATGAAACAGATTGTTGGGACGTTCATCATGCACTGTCTAATAATCGTCAGGACTTTGTTTTGCTTGATGTCAGAGGAGTCAGTTTGTTTGAGCAATCACATATCGCTGGTGCCATTAGCATGCCAGTGCAGCATATAACTGCTGACGCTTTAACTGGTTACTCTGACGATACACTTTTTGTCGTTTATTGTGCTGGGCCACATTGTAACGCAACCGAAAAAGCAGCTATTCGGTTGGCGAAACTAAACCGGGGGGTTAAAAAAATGATCGGTGGGATAACTGGATGGATAGATGAGGGATTTACGTTAGCTCTAGCCGCGAAAAAGCTGCCCGTATCATCAGGGGATCAGTAATGATTACTTGTTATATTCGTTATGTTATTGATCCTAAAAAAATAGGTGAATTTGAACATTACGCTAAATTATGGATCCCTTTGGTCAATAAATTTGGCGGTAATCACCTTGGTTATTTTTTACCATCAGAAGGCGCGAGCAATATCGCATTGGCTTTATTTAATTTTCCAAGTTTAGCGGCTTATGAAACTTACCGAATTGATTCGATGGCTGATCAACAGTGTATTGCGGCGTTTAGTTATGCAGCAACGACCGATTGCATTATTAGCTATGATCGAAGCTTTTTTCGCCCTATCTTGGATTAATAACCTAATAACCTAATAACCTAATAACCTAATAACCTAATAACGGCATTAATTGCTAGTGAGCTGAGTGGAGCGATAGGGCATTGAAAATACATACTCTATTTCTGCCACGGTGTTTGGCTTGGTAAAGGGCCTGATCTGCCTGATTTAATACATCCTCAATAGGTTGGGTTAGGTTAGTATTTGCCGCAGATATACCAATGCTTATGGTAAAATCAACTCTATGGTCGAGGTGATTAATTTTAGTTTGTGCGATGATTATTCGTAATTTTTCGGCAAAAACTTCAGCTTGTTTTAGTGTTGTATTTGGTAATAGCACCGCAAACTCTTCACCACCAATTCGGCCGCTAATATCACTAGCGCGGAATGTTTTTGCAAGTCGTAAGCCAAACTCTGTTAATAGCTTATCGCCGCCAGAGTGACCAAATTGATCGTTTATATTTTTGAAATAATCCAAATCGATTACCAACAAACAATAGGGTTGGTGATTTCGGCGCGCCAAATGATGAGCACTGTCACAGGCAACAAAAAATGCTCTGCGATTGTACAATCCCGTTAGGGCATCAAAGGTGGCTAAAATATTCATTTTTTTCTCGAGTTTATCTAACTTAAATAACAGCCCTACTAAATGCCAAGACAGGGCGGGTGCGACAACGAGCGCAATAACCAACGCTTTTAAATTGGTTATTGCCAACTGCTCGAGATTAAGGGTAAAAAGAAGGACAATTGTTGTATTTAACCCTGTGGCCAGAGCTATTGCGATCACGGTGATTAAAATGACCAGATAACCTCGGCCAAGTGATTGTAGTCGGCGTCTCATTATATTATTCCCTTGCTAGCAAAGCATAATGCGGATTGTCTCTGTTCGGGCTAATGTATTCTTCTTGTCAGTTAATAGTAGTATAACGATAGCTGTGACCACTGACTTTTTACTAGTTAGCTGTTGTTATTTGGCTTGTACCGTTGTGGTTGGACTTGTATTATCTGAATGACAGATAAAGGTGTTATCTACATAACTGATGTAAAATTTATTATTTCATTGTGTTACTGACTTTTAGCTTAATAAGGCGGCCATGCAACAAGATAACAAGTTATTTTTAAAGAGATGTGAGTTGTTGCCTTTTGTTGAAATGCGTCAGGCGAGTTTGTCTACTGCGTGTTACCACGCCCACTCTCATGATGAATTTTCCTTTGGGGTAATTGATGCCGGCATCGCTGATTACCAAAACCGTCAACAGGGTTTTCGCATCGGTCAGGGTGATACGGTGACCATTAACCCGCAGGAGGTTCACTCGTGTAATCCGCTTGCTGGCCAGTGGTCATATCGCATGTTATTTGTTGACTGCGCCTGGGTAGCCCAGTTACAACAGGAACTTGGGGTCACTGAACCTTCTAATTACCGTTTGTTTAGTGATTGTTTAACACGATCAGTTACTGCTTACCTGCAATTTGATCAGTTGTTCGCCAATTTGTTAGCACCATCTAATCAGCTGGTGGCCGAGACAGTGTTAATTGGGTATTTAGCACCTTATTTTGTCAGTGATAATCAAGTGCCGCTTCATAATGATCCCGCTAATCTTCTGCGGGTAAAACAGTTGATTTCAGATCAATTAGCAATTAATCACTCGTTAACAGATTTGGCTACGGTGTCGGGTCTAAGTCGGTATCATCTTATTCGTAGTTTCAAACATTGTTATGGGCTTTCCCCCCATGCTTATCAGCTGGACGAGCGCATTAAACAGGCGAAAGTCTTGTTAAAGTCGGGACGTTCGTTGCTCGACACGTCGCATATATTAGGCTTTGCTGATCAAAGTCATCTCCAACGAAATTTCAAGAAACGCTTGGCTTTAACGCCTAAGCAATACCAGAATTTTTTCGTCTGAGCACGGCGCTGCTAATAGCGATTACTTTAATAGAATATAGTGAAGAGTAGGTTCTAAAAAATTTCAGCGTGATCCTAATCATAATATTGCAATCTAACACTAGACTTTTTTGATTTAAAAAAGCTTGCTTTTGGCTAGGATTTATTGCGATTGGCAGGTAGAATAGCCGCCATTATCTATATTCCTAACTATCTGCGGAGCTTATGATGCTTAAACGTGATATGACCATTGCCGATTTCGATCCTGAATTGTTCGAAGCAATTTCTCAAGAAACTACCCGTCAAGAAGAACACATTGAATTAATCGCTTCAGAAAACTACTGTAGCCCACGTGTTCTTGAAGCCCAAGGTTCACAACTTACTAATAAATATGCTGAAGGTTACCCTGGTAAGCGTTATTACGGTGGTTGTGAGTATGTTGATATCGCTGAATCTTTAGCGATTGAACGTGCTAAAGAATTGTTTGGTGCTGATTACGCTAACGTTCAGCCACATTCTGGTTCACAAGCAAACTCAGCAGTATTTTTGGCACTGCTTGAGCACGGCGATACTGTATTAGGCATGAGCCTAGCACACGGTGGTCACCTTACACACGGTTCTCACGTGAGCTTTTCTGGCAAGCTATACAATGCTAAGCAATACGGTTTAGACGATGCGGGTGATATTAACTACGCTGAAGTTGAAGCCTTAGCACTTGAGCACAAGCCTAAAATGATTATTGCTGGTTTCTCAGCATTCTCAGGTATCATTGATTGGCAGCGTTTCCGTGACATCGCTGACAAAGTAGGTGCTTACTTATTCGTTGATATGGCACACGTTGCTGGTCTAGTTGCTGCGGGTCTTTATCCGAACCCAGTACCTATTGCTGATGTTGTTACAACCACTACTCATAAAACGCTTGCTGGCCCACGTGGCGGTTTAATTGTTGCTCGTGCTAACGAAGCTGTTGAGAAGAAACTTAACTCAGCGGTATTCCCTGGTGGCCAGGGTGGCCCATTAATGCACGTAATCGCGGCTAAAGCAGTTGCCTTTAAAGAAGCATTAGCGCCAGAGTTTAAGGTTTATCAACAAGCCGTACTTGATAACGCCAATGCGATGGTTGAAGTATTAATCGAACGTGGTTACAAAGTAGTGTCTAATGGCACCACTAACCACCTGTTTTTACTTGACCTTATTGGCAAGGAATACACTGGTAAAGATGCTGATGCTGCGTTAGGTCGTGCTTTTATTACAGTTAACAAAAACTCGGTTCCTAACGATCCGCGTTCTCCTTTTGTTACTTCTGGTCTGCGCTTAGGTACACCTGCGATTACTCGTCGTGGCTTTACTGTTAGCGACACGAAGGAACTAACAGGTTGGATTTGTGATGTGTTAGACAACATCAATGATGAAACTGTAATCGAACGTGTTAAACAAAACGTGCTAGAAATCTGTGCGCGTTTGCCTGTATATGGCTAATTAGTTCGCTCAATTGTCGATAGGGTACACCCCTTATCTGAGAATATGTATAATGGTCGCTTTGGCGGCCATTATTCGTTTTTGGGCCGCTGCCAACCTGTTGTTTTTATGTTGGTAATTGTGAGGTTAGGTTAGTTATGCATTGTCCTTTTTGTCGCGCCGGTGAAACCAAGGTTATTGATTCTCGTTTAGTGTCTGACGGAGCACAAGTAAGGCGCCGCCGCCAATGTACTAGCTGCCAAGAACGTTTTACCACGTTTGAACAGGCCGAATTGGTGATGCCCCGCATTATTAAAACTACTGGTGCGCGTGAACCATTTAACGAAGACAAGCTGCGCGATGGCATGTTACGTGCGCTTGAACGTCGACCTGTTGGTATTGACCTGATTGAAAACTCAATTCATCAAATAAAATCAAAACTACGAGCAACTGGCGAGCGTGAGCTCGAAACCGCCTTTGTTGGTAATTTGGTGATGGACGAATTAAAACAACTTGATAAAGTTGCTTACATTCGGTTTGCCTCGGTTTATCGTGCCTTTGAAGACGTGGAAGAATTTGGCAAAGAAATAGCGAAATTAGGTAAAAGCGAATGAACGAGCAAATCAAATGACACAAACAAGCGACCGTTTATATATGCAACAGGCGATCAACTTAGCTAAGTTAGGTCGTTTTACTACCTCACCTAACCCCAATGTTGGCTGTGTTTTAGTTAAGCATGATCAAGTGATTGGCAGTGGTTATCATCAGAGAGCGGGCGAGGGCCATGCCGAAGTTAATGCCTTGCGTGAAGCGGGTGACAAGGCTGTTGGTGCAACGGCTTATGTCACACTTGAGCCTTGCAGCCACTTTGGACTGACCCCGCCTTGTGCTAATGGCTTGATCGACGCAGGGATTAAGCGAGTCGTAATAGCGATGGTCGATCCTAATCCGCAAGTCTCGGGTCGTGGTATTGCCAAGCTCAAGCAGGCTGGTATTGAAGTGAGTGCTGGTTTGTTAGAAAATCAGGCGCGAGCACTCAACCCTGGATTTATTAAGCGCATGACAACGAAAATGCCGATGGTTACCGCCAAACTTGGCGTAACACTTGATGGTTGTACCGCGCTCAATGATGGCACTAGTCAGTGGATAACAGGTCCTGATGCTCGGGTTGATGTGCAATATTTTAGAGCGCAGCATTGTGCCATTTTAACCGGTTCAACGACTGTGGTTAGTGACAATCCTAGTCTTAATTTACGCTGGGATGAGTTAGGCGGTGTCCGTGATGTGATAACACAGAGTCAGTTGCGCCAACCGATCCGGGTGGTGATTGACAGTGGTAATAACGTATTGCCGAGTCATAAAATGGTTGGTATCCAAACGCCGATTATTTTAGTACGCCGAGTTCAAGATAATCATGACTGGCCAGCGCACGTGGAACAATTAATTATTGAGGGTTGTGGTCAATTTGATTTAACCCAAGTATTACAGTTGTTAGCTAATCGTGGTATTAATTCGCTATGGGTTGAAGCCGGAGCTGGCCTTTGTGGTGCACTATTAAGTGCTAAGCTGCTTGATAAAATAGTACTATATCAGGCACCAAAACTTATCGGCGATCTAGGCAAAGGTTCATTTCATTTGCCGGGAGTGAAGGCAATGGATCAGCTAGTTGATTTGACGATTGACGATTTACGGATGGTTGGCCGCGATATTCGCATTGTAGCTACTCCTAATTATCCAACTTTATAAAGAAAAGATTGAGAGATATTAATGTTCACTGGAATTATTGAAGCTGTTGGTCAGCTTAAAAAGCTAGAAAACTGTGGCAGCGATTATCAGGTCGAAATAACCACCAACTCACTTGATTTAAGCGATGTTAAATTAGGCGACAGTATTGCCAGTAACGGTATTTGCTTAACCGTGGTCAAATTAACACCCGTGAGTTTTTTCGCCGATGTTTCATCTGAAACAATTGGCCTGACCGGGTTTGCTAATTATCAGTTAGGGCAAAAAATTAATTTAGAAAAAGCGGTTACCCCAACCACTCGCTTAGGTGGTCATATGGTTAGTGGTCATGTTGATGGTGTTGGCACCATTGAACGGATCATTAATAATGGCCGCAGCACCGATTACTGGGTTAAAGCTCCCTCACAATTAATGCGCTACATTGCTCACAAAGGCTCAATTACGGTTGACGGTATTAGTTTGACTGTCAATGGACTTGAGCAAGACAGCTTGCGCCTGACTATTGTGCCACACACCGCTAATGAAACAACGATTAGTGAATTTAGGATTGGCAGTCGCGTTAACCTTGAAGTTGACCAAATTGCTCGTTATCTCGAACGCTTAATGCAAGTGAAAAATGAGGATGAGCACGGTGGTGTCACCATGGATTTATTAGCGCGCAGTGGTTTTTTAAAATAAATATTAAGCCAGCCCTTGAAAAAGGGCTGGTTAAAACGCATGTATACCTACACGATATTAGTTATCGTCCGTCATATCTCGCTCTAATGAGTTAGAGCTTTAGCAGCACATACTTAAGGTTTCGTCATGGCATTGAACAAAATTGAAGACATTATCGAAGATATCCGTTTAGGAAAAATGGTTATTTTAATGGATGATGAAGATCGTGAAAATGAGGGTGACCTCATCATAGCGGCAGACAAAATCACTCCACAAGGGATTAACTTCATGGCAACGCATGGTCGCGGTTTGATATGCCTGACACTGACCAAGGCACGTTGTGAATTGCTCAACTTGCCATTAATGGTTGACGCCAATAAAGCTCAGTTTTCGACTAACTTTACCGTGTCGATTGAAGCGACTACCGGTGTTACCACGGGTATTTCTGCAGCGGATCGCTCTCGCACTGTTGAAGCGGCGGTTGGTGTAAATGCAACGGCGGCTGACATTGTACAGCCTGGGCATATTTTTCCGCTAATGGCCCAAGATGGCGGCGTACTAACTCGCGCAGGTCATACTGAAGCTGGCTGTGATTTGGCACGTTTAGCCGGTAGTGAGCCTGCTAGTGTGATAGTTGAAATTTTAAAAGAAGACGGCACCATGGCGCGTCGTCCTGATTTAGAAATTTTTGCCCAGCTGCACGATATTAAAATTGGCACCATTGCCGATTTGATCGAATACCGCAATGCGAACGAAACCACGATAGTTAAAGAATCACAGTGTAAATTGCCGACGCGTTATGGTGATTTCGACCTCATTACTTTCCGTGACACCATCGATGAACAGTTGCATTACGCAATGGTTAAAGGTGATATTGATAGCGATGGCGTGACCAATGTTCGCGTACATTTGCAAGACACTTTTAATGACTTGTTAGCAAGCGATCGTTCGCAAAACCGAAGCTGGCCACTAGACAAAGCTATGGCTCGCATCGCGGAGCAAAATGGTGTGTTGATTTTATTGGCTAATAAGCAGAGCAACGAAGAAGTATTGGCTCAGTTAAAAGCTTTTGAGCTAGAAGACAAGGGTGAGAAGCCGGTTGCAGCTAAATGGGAAGGTACTTCTCGTCGAGTTGGTGTTGGTTCGCAAATTCTCGCGAATCTTGGTGTCAATAAAATGAATTTATTGAGTTCAGTTAAGCGCTATCATGCATTGTCAGGCTTTGGTTTAGAAGTTGTTGAGTACATTGCTGACTAATTACTTCGTGTAATTAGCAAAACATGTTTTATGAAAGACAAGCCGAGATCCTCGCTGGTTTGTCTTTTTTTTGTTTAAAATTTAGCCCTAGATCACTTTAGGTACTCTTTACGCATAATGCTGATGCGTTTTGTCAGATTGCTGTGTTATCATGGCGGCACTTTTTCCCCGCTGTATCGCCGAGTGTCTTGGGAATATATAAACCAGTATATTGATATTAATAAGGTCAAATCATGAAAGTAATTGAAGGTAATCTTCAGGTTCAAAATGCCAAAGTGGCAATTGTAGTTTCACGTTTTAACAGCTTTATCGTTGATTCACTTGTCTCTGGTGCATTAGATACTTTGGTTCGCGTTGGCGGCATGAGTGAAAATGATGTCACACTTGTTCGTGTTCCTGGTGCTGTTGAATTACCTGTAGCAACTCAAAAAGTTGCAGCGAAAGGCGAATTTGATGCGATCATTACTTTAGGTGCGGTTATTCGTGGTGGTACTCCTCATTTTGAATTTGTTGCTGGTGAGTGTAATAAAGGCCTTGCACAGGTTGCGATGCAATATTCGATTCCTGTTGCCTTTGGTGTATTAACCACCGACACTATTGAACAAGCGATAGAGCGAGCGGGAACTAAAGCAGGCAATAAAGGGGCTGAAGCAGCGCTTAGTGCCTTAGAAATGATTAATGTAATGCGTCAACTAGACGCATAAATAGGAAGAGAAAGTAGATGAAACCATCTGAACGCCGTAAGGCACGCCGTCTTGCACTACAAGCCATTTATTCTTGGCAAATGACGGACAATCCCGTGGCCGAAGTTGAACTTGAATTTTTGACAAATCACGATATTAAAGGGGTTGATGTTGAGTATTTTCGCAAGTTATTGCTAGGGGTAACCCAAAGTAGTTTCGAGCTTGATGATATTTATCGCCCGTACTTAAATCGTGGTGTTAATGAAGTGGATCAGATAGACCGAGCCATTCTACGTCTAGCTACTTACGAACTGAAAGATTTATCAGATACGCCTTACAAAGTGATCATCAATGAAGCGATTGAACTTGCGAAAGCATTTGCTGCTGATGACAGTCACAAGTTTGTAAATGGTGTACTAGATAAGACTTTAGAGCGTCTTCGCAAACAAAAATAGTAGGTTTTATGGCTTGTGGTGAATTTGAGCTGATTGAACGTTTTTTTAAAAACCGTCAAAAGCAACGTAGCGATGTCGTTTTACCAATTGGTGACGATTGTGCGTTGCTCGCACCAAGGGCGGAGCAGTTGTTGGCTGTATCAACGGATACATTGGTATCTGGTGTTCATTTTTTTCCCGACATTGTACCGCATGCCCTTGGTTATAAAAGCCTAGCCATAAACCTTAGTGACTTAGCTGCAATGGGTGCTACACCTCGCTGGGTTTCCTTAGCACTAACGTTGCCATCAGTCGATGAAGCTTGGCTTGAACAGTTCAGTGCTGGTTTCTTTGAAGCGGCCGATTACTATGATATTCAACTAATCGGTGGCGATGTTACCAAGGGCCCCTTGAGCATCACATTAACTGTGCAGGGCGAGGTAACTAAAGGTCAGCAATTAACACGCCGTGGTGCGAACGTTGGTGATTGGATCTGTGTGACAGGCAATTTAGGTGATTCAGCGCTTGGCTTACAGAGCCTAGCCGGCAAGGTCGATTTACCACCTGGTGACCGTGATAGTGTGATAAAAAAGCATTATTACCCAATCCCAAGGTTATTGGCAGGGCAAGCACTAAAGGGCGTTGCAACCGCAGCTATTGACCTGTCAGATGGTTTAGCCTCCGATGTTGCTCATATTGCAGCTGCTTCAGGGTGCAAAGCTATTATCGATATTGATAGTCTTCCACTGTCCAATGCATTATTAGCAAACACAACACCAGAGCAGGGCGTTAAGCTTGGTTTAGGTGGTGGTGAAGATTATGAGTTGTGCTTTACTGTGCCGCCTGCGGCGTTAGGTACCCTTGATACCTTATTAGCCCATACCGGTGCTTCATTTCATTGTGTCGGTCAAATCCATAATGGTAGTGGCGTTGAATTTGTCCAAAACAACAAAACTGCCGTCATTGACATAAAAGGTTTTAGCCACTTTTGAAACATCGCGACTCTAGTTTAGCAAAGCTATCACTAACGAACCCTATTCACTTTTTAGCCTTAGGTTTTGGTACGGGGTTAGCGCCTAAAGCACCGGGTACCTTTGGTACCTTGGCTGCATTTCCGCTGTATTACCTTATGATGGATTTATCTGTCACCGCTTATGTACTTATCACACTAGTTATTACCCTTATTGGCTTTTGGCTATGTGAGAAAACGGCCAACGATATGGCCGTGCATGATCATGGCGCAATCGTATGGGATGAAATTGCGGGAATGCTTATTACCTTGATCGCAGCCCCCGTTAGTTGGTTAGCTGTGTTAGTTGGGTTTGCGTTATTTCGGTTGTTTGATATTTTGAAGCCTTGGCCAATTAGTTTATTGGATCGCCACGTCAAAGGTGGTTTTGGAATTATGATTGATGACGTGTTAGCCGGGATTTTTGCCGCAATATGTTTGCAAGGCATCCATGCTTATTACCCACTGGCTTAGATATTGTAGATGGGTCATTTTAGATGCGTAATATAGCCACTCATTGGTTGTTTGCAGCTTTAGTGTTGCTCTTTATCCTGATGGCTTTATTTGAGCTATTACCGTTTCCTATTTTGGCGATATTACTGTTAGTGAGCTGGTGCGTCCTAGCGGTGATTGTTTTGTTTGTTGAGCGCTGGTTGACGCGAAAATAAATGAAACAGGCATAAAAAAGGCGTTGATAATATCAACGCCTTTTTTATATTCAAGATGAACGTGTATTAACCCTAGTAATTAATTACTATGATAATCTTTGGCTGCGATTAAGGTGTTCTCAATCAAGTTGGCTACGGTCATTGGCCCTACGCCACCAGGTACAGGTGTGATCCAAGCCGCTTTCTCTTTTGCGGCGTCAAAACAAATATCACCAACCAAGCGCCCGTTATCAAGACGGTTAATCCCAACATCGATCACTATTGCGCCTTCTTTAATCCACTCTCCAGGAATAAATCCTGGCTTACCAACGGCCACAACTAATAAGTCTGCCGAACGAACTTTTTGTTCTAAGTTCTTGGTAAAGCGGTGACAAGTCGTGGTGGTACAGCCTGCAAGCAATAACTCAAGACTCATCGGGCGACCAACAATATTTGAAGCGCCAACGATAACGGCATCTAAACCAAAGGTTGAAATACCCGTTGATTCGATTAGGGTCATTATTCCCTTGGGTGTGCATGGTCGCAGTGCTGGGTTACGCTGTGCTAAACGGCCAATATTGTAAGGGTGGAATCCATCAACATCTTTATGTGGCACAATATGTTCAAGGACCACGACAGAATTGATATGCTCTGGTAACGGTAGTTGTACTAAAATACCATCGATAGCAGGGTCGTTATTAAGCTCGTCAATAAGCGTTAATAAGGTCTCTTCGCTGGTATCACTTGGTAAGTCGAACGAACGAGACATAAAGCCAACTTGCTCGCAGGCTTTGCGCTTGTTGTTAACGTAGACTTGGGAAGCTGGGTCTAATCCCACTAGAATAACGGCAAGACCTGGGATCCGCTGGCCTGCTTCTTTAAGGATTGCTACTTCATTCGCAACGTTGTTTCGTACTTTTTGTGCAACGGCTTTGCCATCAATAATCCGAGCGCTCATCGACCTTTTTACTTCCTTAAATTCAAGAGTCGCTATTATGCCACAACTGGAAAAGTGTGACTACGGTCAATGTTATTATTAGTGCCGATAGAAAATGTAGCTAGGCCTCTGCTAGACCCCCAGACAGTTGAGTTGTATGCAAATTAAGCGAATTAAATTAATTGTCGAAAAAGGTTTGACGGCTAGGTGTAACCTCTGTAATATCCGCTCCCGTCGTCAAGGAGTAATTCTTGATGTAACGATTTGTTTGATTAGCTAGATTGTTAAGATAATAAATTAATTCGGTAACTAATGCAGCGTTGTTGTGTGTTATCGGAGTTTAGAATGAGCCGACCAGCCCCTCTGGTTTTTGTTGTTCTAGGCGAAGTACGATTACGTCGGTGATTAGCGCAGCTTGGTAGCGCATCTGGTTTGGGACCAGAGGGTCAGAGGTTCGAATCCTCTATCACCGACCACTTATTTAAATTAAGTGTGTAGAGCGCCCGTAGCTCATCTGGATAGAGCAACGGCCTTCTAAGCCGTGGGTAGCAGGTTCGAGTCCTGCCGGGTGCGCCATAAATTTAGTAAGAAAGCAACATTCAGTGGTGGCTATAGCTCAGTTGGTAGAGTCCCGGATTGTGATTCCGGTTGTCGTGGGTTCGAGCCCCATTAGCCACCCCATTATGTTTGCTGTAAAAAGAAAATATGTCGGTGATTAGCGCAGCTTGGTAGCGCATCTGGTTTGGGACCAGAGGGTCAGAGGTTCGAATCCTCTATCACCGACCACTTTTTCTTCCTCATCTAGTTCGAATTCTATTAGTTCAATCTCTGTTAAAACCAAATTCTAAGATCAAACAATATCACCTAATATAAAACCGCTTAATTGATACATCATACTCAACAATATGCCGATGATTAGCGCAGCTTGGTAGCGCATCTACTTTCGTTGGATAAGCAGTGGGACCAGAGGGTCAGAGGTTCGAATCCTCTATCGCTTCCCCGTACCATCTCCAAAGTATTCAACAGTATTGCACTTGCTGCGCAAGCGACGATCGTTTTTGTGTCATTATCTATCTTTTATCCAGCATTATAATCAATTGTGAATATGCCGATGATTAGCGCAGCTATTTTCGTTGGACAAGCAGTGGGACCAGAGGGTCAGAGGTTCGAACCCGCTATCGCTTCCCCGTACCATCTCTAAAGTATTCAACAGTATTGCACTTGCTTCGTAAGCGACGATCGCTTTGTTTTTTATCTTCCTATTTTATCCACTATGAACGACCACATGAAATTTTCGTTTTTAAAACAATTCAATAGTACTTTCATCTTGCGCACTTGGTAGTTTATTTTCTTTAAGCAGTTGCTCATAACTACAAGCGAGGTTGCGACCATGTTGCTTGGCATAATACAGCGCGCGGTCGGCATAGTGTAAAATGGTTGGTGGGTAATCAGCTGCAGTGATTTTAGCAAGGCCTAAACTAATCGTAATGCGGCCCGCAATCGGAAACTCTATATGGCTAATGAAGTCTTTAAATTGGTTGAGCATGTCCATGGCTTGCGCCTGTGGCATATTGGGTAGCAAGGTAACAAACTCTTCGCCACCAAATCTAAAGAACAGGTCGTTGTTGGCAAAAAAATGGAGTGATTTTTGGGCGAAAAGGAGCAGTATCTCATCACCGGCAATGTGACCATAAGTATCGTTAACGTGCTTGAAATGATCGATATCAATCATCACTAACCAGGCGCTAGCTTCAGTGGCTTTGTTGTTGAAATCGCAATAGGTTTGACTGCCTAATAAGCGGTTAAGTTTGGCATCAAAGGTTTTTCTGTTGAGTAAGCCTGTTAATTTATCTCGTTCATTTTCATTGAGTAAATACTGATAGTTTTCATATATTTTTATGAAATTAATCACGACGTCGCTGGATTTAATAGTTTGTTCTATTGTTTTGATTGCAAGCAGACCAGTTGTTTTATGGCCAACATTAATCGGAAAATAATGGCAATAATGATTGTCATTGGTCATGCAGGAAATAACTTGATTGGATCTTAAGCAGTGCTTAATTTCATTGTTATCGGTAACGAGGCAAGACTGTTGTTCCCAATCTGTTTTTTGGCTTTGTGGTGCGTCAGTGGTGACGGTGACATGAACAACGCGCTCTAATTGACCGCGATATCGGCCATCAAGTTGTTTGAGTAGGGAGATCTCTGTGACCTTAATAAGGTCAACCATAGTTGCTATAAGGCTAAACTCTAACGAATCGGAATCTCGCTGTTTAGTTATAGTAATAACAGACTCTAAAATATCACTGCTCATCAATTATATCCTTATAATGACAATTAACTAGTGAGGGGGAAAAAATGTTTAATCTGTATCGATGATTTTAAATCAAACTAAGGCCATTAGTTAAGTAATGACCTAGGTTTAAATTGGTTGATAGAGCATTTGTTTGTGCAGTTATATGCCAAGCTCGTCCAGAAGATCGAGTTCGTCGCTATTGCCTGCAGGAGAAGGGGTTGTTGGCTCTGGCGTATTCTTGTGCATCTCAAGCAACGCGTCTGGATCGTACTCTTCTTCAGAATTTTCAAAATCTTTAATTTGGATAAATTCCGTTTGATCAATCGAGAATTCAAGATAAAACACATGACCTTTGGCCGTTTTGAACGAAACTCTTCGTGAAATTGGCTGATGCAGGTTTGATTCTATTGAAATGGTTAATTGTTGGTTAACAGTTAACATTTTTGGCTGGCTTTGGTTTATCGAGGTTTGCAATTCTTGGCTTATCGTCGCGATAAATTTACCTAAAATTTGATTCATTAACTCACCCATTACATTACTGACTTCGTCAGATAGGTGGCTTTTTGCTAATTCATTTTCTGGCATGCCCATGCCAATTAGGTAATCGTGATAAATTTCCATCGCAGACGCAGCTGTGAAATTAATAATTACTAGCCCAGAGAAACCACCATCGAAAATGACGAAACAGCCAATGTCTGGTTTCAAACTGGTTCGAGCAATTTTTTGAACCATGGCGGCGTGAGTGACTTTTGAATGTGTTGCTGTACTCAACACACCCGAAACCGAATTACATAATTTAAGCAGTATATCATCGGTTGTTACAACAGTTGTATGACTCATCTAATTCCTATCCTTCACAATAATTTAGTCCATTGTACTTTATAATACACAATAAAAAACAAATTGAAATCGGCAAGCTCAATCCACAGCAATAGTTACCTAATCAAGCCATTTTCTACCTATATTACGCTAGTTTTAACAAAAAAAAGTCATGCCCCCTTGTTTTTTGTCTTGTTAGCCCTAATAAAGTAGCTTGATGACGTTAAACAATCTTGACTTGGTGCTCGACTCTATGGGGTAGCATCGTTATAATGTCGCGTCCGAAATATTAGCCTCGTTGCAATGGAGTATATCTGGTCGCCGTTTGGCGCGGTTCTCTCGTAGCGTGAAATTTTATATTTATGGTTACTTAGCCATAAAGACCGAGCCCGCAGGGCCTATTTATATATTTGAGGTATGCAGATGCAAGTTTCAGTTGAAACGACTCAGGGCCTAGAGCGCCGTCTAACAATTACAGTAGAAGCTAACGAAGTCGATACTGAAGTAAAAAACCGTCTTGGTCAGTTGTCTAAGACTCAGCGTATTGACGGTTTCCGTCCAGGTAAAGTACCTGCTACAGTTATCAGCAAGCGTTACGGTTCAGCTGTACGTCAAGAAGTTGCTGGTGAACTAATGCAGCGTAACTTCTACAGCGCTGTGGTAGAACAGAAATTAAACCCAGCTGGAATGCCTGAGTTAGACATCGTTAAGAACGAACACGGTGCTGATTTAGAGTTCACTGCTACTTTTGAAGTGTACCCTGAGTTTGAAGTTAACAACCTAGACAAGGTTAACGTTGAAAAGCCAGTTGTTGAAGTTACTGACCAAGATTTAGAAGAAATGTTAGTAACGCTAACAAAGCAACACGCGACTTACAAATCAGTTGCTCGTAAGTCTAAGAAAGGCGATCGTGCAATCTTAGATTTCTCTGGTTCAATTGACGGTGAAGATTTCGAAGGCGGCAAAGCTGAAGATTTCACTTTAAACCTTGGTGAAGAACGCATGATCCCTGGTTTTGAAAAGCAAGTTATCGGTCACAAAGCCGGTGAAGAGTTTGACATTGAAGTAACATTCCCAGAAGATTATCACGCTGAAAACCTTAAAGGTAAATCAGCAGTATTTGCGATCAACTTAAAGACAGTTGAAAGCCAAGTATTGCCTGAGCTTGATGACGAATTCGCTGTTAAGTTTGGCGTTGAAGAAGGTGGTGTTGAGAAACTTAAGAGCGACGTTCGTAAAAACATGCAACGTGAGCTTGAGCAATCAGTAAAATCTAACGTTAAGCAGCAAGTTATCGATGGTCTTATCGAAGTTAACGAAATTGAAGTACCAGCTGCTTTGATCAAAGGCGAAGTTGAAGTATTGCGTCAACAAGCAATGCAGCGTTTTGGCGGACAAGTTGATGCGGCGAACATGCCACAACTACCTGATGAGCTATTTGCTGAGCAAGCAAAGCGTCGCGTACAAGTCGGTCTATTACTAGGTGAAGTAATCAAAGCGAACAGCATTGAAGCTGATGATGCCCGTGTACTAGAAATGATCGAAACAATGGCGTCTGCTTACGAAGATCCTAAAGAAGTGATTGAGTACTACAGCAACGATGAAAAGTTAATGCAGCAAATGAAAGATCTAGCTGTAGAAGATCAAGCGATCGACTTTATTCTTGCAGCAGCGAACGTTTCGCAAGCGACTAAAGCATTTAGCGACATGATTCAGCAGCAATCTGCTTAATTAAACCGTTTAAATAATACTAATTTAATTTTTTAAGTGGTTATCTAATTAATTGAATTGAATTGGTATAAAGCTCGTATGGGGTCACTCATACGAGTTTTTTGTCTTTAGCTTACATATAATTACTTTATAGCTCAATAACATATCACCTGTAATATGTTATTAATGTCCAAGCTAATGTCCGTGATCTATTGTTCCCTATCGCTTTAAATTTAGTGTGATGATGACTGTTAGCAGTATTGTGGCGATTTGTCCCCAGAGCTAAATCACTCGACAGACACTCTTATTTGGCATTAAACAACAGTGTTAGTGAACTTTTACTTTATATAATCGTTATTTGCAGGTATAAATAATTAAATAACATGAAATTTTTAGGGATATAAATTAATGCAAAATAATTCTAGTTTGTCACCACAAAGCGCTTTAGTACCTATGGTTATCGAGCAAACGCCTAAGGGAGAGCGTTCGTTTGATATTTATTCACGTTTATTAAAAGAGCGTGTAATTTTTTTGGTCGGGCCGGTTGAAGATAATATGGCTAACCTAGTGGTTGCTCAATTGTTATTTCTAGAAGCTGACAATCCAGATAAAGATATCTTCCTGTACATTAACTCGCCTGGTGGTTCGGTGACTGCTGGTATGGCGATTTACGATACCATGCAGTTTATTAAACCTAATGTTAGCACTGTCTGTACTGGGCAAGCGGCTAGTATGGGCGCATTCTTATTGGCTGGCGGCGCACCGGGTAAACGTCATTGTTTACCGAATTCACGAGTGATGATTCACCAACCACTAGGTGGATTCCAAGGTCAAGCATCAGACATCGCGATCCATGCTCAAGAAATATTAAGCATTAAGCATAAATTGAACTCTATGTTAGCCGAACATAGTGGTCAAGATATTGAAATAGTCGAAAAAGACACTGACCGTGACAACTTTATGAGTGCTCAACAAGCTGTTGATTACGGGTTGATTGACTCTATTTTGACTAAACGTTAATTGGTGTTAAGTCTCCTTTAACGCATCCGGGTGTTGGGTTTCGGCTCAGTTTGTAATACACTCGTAATATAATTATTTTATCCAGAGAGGATGATCAATGACTGACACCACCAAAGGCGATAGCGATAGCAAAACACTGCTATATTGCTCTTTCTGTGGCAAAAGCCAACATGAAGTTCGTAAGTTAATTGCTGGTCCTTCTGTCTATATATGTGATGAATGTGTTGATTTGTGCACCGACATAATTACAGAAGAAGTTAAAGAAAAGATCGAAGCAAGCGAATCTGATAAGTTGCCGACGCCACATGAAATTCGCGCCAATTTAGACGATTACGTAATTGGGCAGCAACACGCTAAGAAAGTGTTAGCGGTAGCTGTTTACAATCACTACAAGCGATTGCAAAATGCTGATAAGTCTCAAGGCGTAGAGTTAGGTAAAAGTAATATTTTACTGATTGGCCCAACTGGTAGTGGTAAAACATTACTAGCTGAAACGATGGCAAGAATGTTAGATGTTCCTTTTACCATGGCTGACGCAACGACACTAACCGAAGCTGGTTATGTTGGGGAAGATGTTGAGAACATCATTCAAAAGCTATTGCAAAAGTGCGATTACGATGTTGAAAAAGCGCAGCGTGGCATTGTTTACGTTGATGAAATTGATAAAATTTCGCGTAAATCAGACAATCCGTCGATTACCCGAGATGTTTCAGGTGAAGGGGTGCAACAAGCACTGCTTAAACTAATCGAAGGCACAATTGCTGCGGTACCTCCTCAAGGAGGGCGTAAGCACCCACAGCAAGAGTTTTTACAGGTTGATACCTCTAAAATCTTATTTATCTGTGGTGGCGCGTTTTCAGGCTTAGACAAGATTATTGAGCAACGAGCTCATACTGGTTCAGGCATAGGTTTTGGCGCTCAGGTTAAAGACGTCAACAAACAAAGCTTGTCAGATACCTTTGCCAAAGTTGAGCCCGAAGATTTAGTCAAGTATGGTTTAATTCCTGAGTTTATCGGTCGTTTACCTGTGGTAGCGACGTTAACTGAGTTAGACGAAGCCGCTTTGATTCAAATTCTTTGCCAACCGAAAAATGCATTAACAAAGCAATATGCAGCGTTACTAGCATTAGAAGGTGTTGAACTTGAATTTAGAGAAGACGCCTTAACAGCGATAGCTGCTAAAGCTATGTCGCGTAAGACCGGTGCGCGTGGTTTACGCTCTATCGTTGAGCAAGTCCTGCTAGAAACAATGTATGACTTGCCATCGATTGAAGGTGTTGTTAAGTGTGTTATCGATGATTCGGTAATCAAAGGCGAATCTGACCCAATATTAATGTATGAGAATCAGTCTAAAACGGCAGCCTCTCAAGATTAAAATTGATTTCAGCGCAAAAAAGGAGCCTTGGGCTCCTTTTTTTTGTCTATAACAAAATGTTTAAATCATACCAACCTAGGTAAGTAACCGGTCTATTTTTTTACGAGGATAAATTGATTTAACGGCGCGCTAAACAAGATCCCCGCTCAAAAGGTTGCGATGTAAGGACGATGGAATCAGTTGTCATCCTCGTGATCTCCTTATCGAGGATCTGTAAAGGCTAGGTCGTTAAGTTGATTTTAGGGCGCGCTAAATGCTTAGAGTTACCATTTTAATCGTGGTGACTAAAAAACTAGCGCCAATTAATAGGGTGGTGCCAGCAACAACCTGACTTAAGCGATTTTTAGTAAAGAACAGTAAACAGAAATTAGCGATAGCCGTGCTAGCTAGCGCTAGCAACCCATACTGCCATCCATGTAACGTTACCCATAAAATACCAGTGAAAACTAAACTGACAATACCTATAACACGACAAAGGCTTGCAATTTGTTCGGTAAATAAGGCATTTTTGTGTTTAGAGTTTTTAGGATCCCCTAACGAAACGAATATTAATATGCTTGAGTAGAATGTAGTAATAAGTAACCAAATCATTATGGAATCCCTTAATTATCCCTTAGTGATAATCATTATCATTTAGATCTTGTGGTTTGTCAATCTAACGTTAGCAAGTAGTGACTATTAACAATCAATAGTTGGAAGTACGCTGCAATAGGATGAGTTTTTATTTTTGCTAAAATTTGAGTTAAAGAAAGGAGGGCTATCGACAGTGATGGCAAGTTACTTTAGTTCAAAATGTTGCTAATGCTAGTACATAATTTTGCAGCTGAAATTTAGCTCAAAAAATGGCTAAATTACTTGACAAAGATCGATGATTTAGCCATCTTTAACTTTCACTTGTGGCAAGTTCGGGCGGTAAACTCGCTGCTGTTATCTCACTAGAGAACTATACCCGTGCCACTTGAAAATGCAGGTTTGTGAGCTTGGGTAGGATACGAGTACAAGGCATGATTCTTAATTCATGGTTATTCCCTGATTATGAATCATAACGCAGTAATCGTTTTCTACCCAATCTCCCGAAGGGCAAGGCGATAAGCGACCAACTGCGTTGTTATAATATATTTATTTAGAACGACTAAACGGCACATATTATGCCTAGCATTTGGCACGCTTCTCGACTTGCACAAATCACGCATTTCCAGGTAGCACGGGTATAATAATTAACGTAGTATCAATTGCATTAGGAACCTTGATGACAATACATGCTATTAAACGATTTTGCTTGAGCTCCCAATTGTGGGTTTTGGCTTTGCTTGCCTTGAGTTCGGTAAACTCAGTGGCTAGGGCAGATGAACAAGTCAGTAATTTCAATCAATCGGCCGTTCAAACTGACTACCTAGCTTGGAATAACTCAGATCTTTCATATTGGCTAAACCAATATGTTGGGGTCGGCATAGATAGGCGTCAAATCACCACACCAAGCCAGCCAGACGTTATCACATCGACTAATTTAGTAATTGGCACCCAATTGTCACAGCGTTTTATTGTTGCTGGTAACGCAGGCTTTTTATCTTGGTCAGCCAATAATAATGAGCACATTGTGCCTAAATTAAAAGACTCTATTTATTGGGGGGTATCAACACACTGGCGTATATCGAAGCAAGTGTCTCTTAAGGCGCAATGGCAGCAGATTGAGCTCAATCAAAAAGAGCAACGTTTGATGATGGGTGTCGATGTAAAATTAAGCTTTTAGCGACTACTACTCTTGTTATCATTAATCCCCCATTGAGTTGCTTTTAAGCTTCTTAATGGGGGATTTCTTATGGCTGAATTAGCTCATTGCATTAATCAGTAATGCACTGATTTCGCTGCCTGCAGCAAGGGTCTTTTCACGGTCATTGCCGCCATCTTCATTAGTATTAAGAAATGGCGCAATTTCGACCATATCAGCACCGGTAATTTTGAAAGCTTTACCCAGTTCACTTAAAATAGTGACCGCTTGCGCAGGGGACAGGCCGTCTGGCTCTGGTGTGCCTGTTGCAGCAGCAAAATGCGCATCAAGGGCATCAATGTCAAAGCTGACATAAAGCTCTTCAATATCGTTGGCTTTTAGCTTTTCGATTACCTCATCAACAACCGTTTGGGCACCGCGCTCATTAATGTCTTTGGTCCAATACTGACGGACACCAAAAGTCGACTCCCAATGTTCACGTGGTCTGCCTGAAGAACGGATCCCAAATTGGAATGCCATATCACGGCTTGGTAAATCATCTAAGATATGGGTGACCCAAGAGCCAAAACAGATGTCGATGCCTAAACGTTCCACTAGTAAGTCGGTATGGGCATCAAAGTGAATTAATGCCACTTTTTTACCTTGAGCTTTTTTAGCTTTTAAATAGCTTTTCACTAACGGATAACTAACAGAGTGATCGCCGCCGATAGCAAATAGCGTTTTATCAGGGAATGTCTGATAAAAACCATCACAAAAATCTTCGGTAATTGAAAGTGGGCTAACAGGTAAACTTGAATTAGCATCACCATAAAGCGCCTTACGACAATTAGTAATAGTCGCGTCGTTAAGGTATTTATCGTGTAAAAGATGAGGAATTACGCGAATATCACCTAAATCAAAGTAATCACACTTAAACTCACTAGTGATCAAGGCCTGACGCAAAAATAATGGGCCCCAGTTGGCACCACGTAAAATTCCACCACCGGTATCACTGCAAACGCCTAATAATGCTGGGCGTGAGTCTTCGGTTAGCTTAGTGACCTGAGCTTGCCATGCTTGCTCGACATTGTCAGTTGTGCCGTATAAATGAGTGTGCAGGGATGCTTTTCGTTCTTGTGCTGTATTGACCGTAAAAACACCATTGCCTGGAGGGCAAAGGTACTGATTTATTTTTGTGTGTAATTGTGACCAATTAGTCATAAGGACTCCTGCTAATAATACAAATATTGTGCTATTTAAACAGAAGTCTCGATAATTTCAAGTCTGTCTTTTACATCGCTAGTAATTGCGATGAATGGGTATGCGCTTTAGCGAGTAACTATGCAAAAGCTGGCGCTAAATAGCTAAAATAGCCCGATTAACAGCATAAACAGTGAAGTTAATTTATTTTGTTTTTTGTGTTAAATTTTCAATATATTTAGGATAAATTACGGATCAGCTGATTCGGTGTTAGTGTCATAAGCGCACGACAAGCTCTGGTGCCAACTAAAGCCACTAAGCCAGCGCCGCCTAGGGTTGCCAGTAACCATAAATAGGGGTGGGGCTGCCAACTCATTTCAATAACATAAGTTTGAATTAGCCACAGTGCTAGCTCAGTGGTTAAACTTGCAATAAAACCGGCGAGTGCGCCTATTATCAAAAACTCTAACCAGATCGCTCTTTTTAACAACTTTTTACTCGCACCTAGCGTGCGCATGATAACCAAATCTTGATGGCGTTGCTGATAGCTTGCTTGAATTTGCACTATCAATACCAGTAAACCGGCGCAAATAACCAGCAGCATAATGTAGCTCAGCGCTAAGGAGACATGCTCGATAATGCCTCTAAGTTTGTTAATAATCCGGTTTACTTTGATTATCGACAAGGTTGGGTAGCTCCTGAGCAGTTGATCTAACATCGGGTGCTGATCGCTGGGCAGGTAAAACGAAGAGATATAGGTTGATGGAATTTTACCAAGCGCTGCACGGTTGAAGATCAACAAAAAATTAGGCGCCATGGTACGCCAGTTCACGCTTCTGATGCTGGTGATCCGTGCCGTTAATTGTGTTTGACCAATTAAAATAGTGAGAGTGTCATTGATATTTATACCTAAACGCTTCGCCACGCCCCGTTCAATAGAGACTAAGTGCTCAGTTTCATCGCCTTGCCACCATTGGCCTTCAACTAGCGGGTTCAAAGGAGGCAAACTAGTACGCCAGGTTAAGTTCAATTCGCGGTCAAAGCCTTTTCTTGACGACTTATTACGGTCGTTAGTGTTCTCTCTTTCGCTGTCATAGGCCGCTATTTTATCTTGATTAATAGCTGAAACACGACCGCGAATAACAGGGTAGAGTTCGCTGTTTTTAACTTGATGTTGGTCCATTAACTGACGGATTGGGCTAACTTGCTCCGGCGTTATGTTGGCCAAAAAGTGATTGGCGCCGTTTTTGGGGATTTGCTGACGCCATTCATCAATTAGTTCATTGTTGAGCAAGAAAATTATCAGCATCAGCATAATTGCTATCGCAATACTGGCTATCTGGCTACTTGTTTGCAGAGCGCGCTGTTGCAGAGAGGCGATAGCTAGTTGCCACGGACTTGCGGCGTTGAATCGACGCTGATGTAGCAGTTTAACAAAAAGCGCAGCTAGCGCACTTAGCAACAACCCGATGAGGGTCGCTACTACTAAAATAATAAGGCTGAGGGTAAAATCTTGGCTGTAAAGTAATAGCAGGCTAAATATCGCCACGGCAAAAATAACGCCGCTGAACCATCGGTTGCCATAAGAGGTGGTTAAATCTCGTTGTATAACGCGCATTACCGGCACAGTAAAGAGTTTTACCATCGGATTGACACTAAACATAATGGCGCAAATAAGCCCAGTTAGGACACTAATTGCCACAGAGTTTAGGCTAACCAGTGGCAGGTTGTCGGGCAAGCTGTGCGGCAAATAATAATCAATTAACGCCAAGGCGGCTTGTTGCAATCCAAAACCTGCTAGCAACCCCAACAAAATACTGCCAAAAATGATAATGCCGAGTTGAAAAGTAAACATTTTGACAATAATTCGGTCTGGGGTGCCTAATGTTTTTAGTAACGCGACAGCATCAAGTTGACGCAGGCTATAACTTGATGCTGTAACAAAAATAGCAGTCGCTGCCAAAATTATGCCCAGTAGGCTAGCTAACATCAAAAAACGATTAGCACGCTCTAATGCATAGCCTAATGGTGACCGTTCATTGGTTATATCTTGCCAACGTTGATTACTTTGTAGCGACGGTTTTATCGCTTGGTAATACGCATGCAGCTGCGCGGGAGAACCGCTAAACAAATAACTATAGTGTAAGCGGCTACCCGGTTGAACAATTTGAGTTGCACGGATATCTGCTATGTTAATAATAACGCGAGGTGCCATACTAAAAATATTTAATGAGGCGTCAGGCTCTAGAGTAATAATACCGGAGATAATAAAATCAGCTTCACCAACAGCAACCTTATTACCAAGTTTCACATTTAACTTAATTAATACCTCTGGCGCAACCCAGATCTCACCAGACGGAGGTGGCCCATAGGTGACAGCTCCTTGTTGCTGCAATGGCGAGTCTGTTATTGCTTGCTTACTGATTTTTAGTTGCCCTCGCAGCGGATAAGGGCCAGCAACAGCTTTGCCATTGCTCAATGTCATTTCTTGGTCACTAAAGATAATTGAATTAAAGCTTAAATGTTGCGCTTGGTCTAAAGCGAAGTCATTCGCTTTATTTAATATTGATGTCGGCAGCGGGTGGGCCGAGGACAAAACTCGGTCGGCTGCCAAAAAATCACTGCTCTTTTGGATTAACGCTTGATTTAAGCGTTCGCCAAAGCCGCTCAAAGAAAAGACTGAACCAACGGCTAACATTATCGCGATTATAAGTATGGTTAATTCACCGCGTTTAAGCTGCTTGAACAGCATATTTTTTGCAGGATTAAACCACATTAGCACACTCAGTTTTAGTTTCAGTGATAGTGCCGTCATCCATCATTAATGTTCTATGGCAGTGACTGGCAAGTTTTTGGTCATGAGTGACCAGTATCAGCGTGGTTAAATGTTGGCGATTTAATTTGAACATCAGCTGTGTGATACGTTGACCGTTTTCGCTATCTAAATTACCGGTTGGCTCGTCGGCGAATAATATTTTTGGCGCACTAATAAACGCGCGCGCCACTGCCACACGTTGCTGTTCTCCGCCAGACAATTGGTTGGGATAATGATTGGCACGTTCTGTTAATCCAACGTCATCGAGCAATTGCCGTGCTTTTTGCTCGGCGTTATCGATATTGGCTAGCTGGGCCGGCAGCATAATATTTTCTAAGGCGGTTAAGGCTGGCAATAACAAGAACGACTGAAATATAAAGCCGACATTGTTGCGGCGAATTTCGGTGCGTTGTTCTTCATTAAGTTGGTGCAATGGTGCGCCATCGAGCAATATTTCACCTTGGGTTGGGCAGTCTAATCCAGCGAGTAAACCTAATAATGTCGACTTACCACAGCCAGAAGTACCAACAATAGCGATAGACTCACCGCGTTTGACCGTAAATGAGATTGACTTAAGGATTTCTAATGTGGTGTTATTAACAGTTACACGTTTAATAAGGTTTTTTACTATAATGATATTTTGTTGCTCTGCGCTGGTTAAAACTGGTGCTTCCATGCTGTTAGTGCTTCGCTCAATCATCTGTCATACCTTAACTAAAGTGTTGTGTTGTTTGTGTCTGGCATTACCGACTCAAGCCAGCAATATTTTGTTATTAGGTGATAGTCTCAGTGCTAGCTATGGAATGCAAGCGAGTGACGGTTGGGTTGAGTTGGCGCAGCAACAATTAGACCAGACAGGCCAGGGTGTTAAATTAATGAATTTCAGTGTCAGCGGCGAAACGACAGCCGGCGGCCGGGTGCGTTTAACTCAATTATTAGCTGATAATAGCGTTGATATTTTATGGATTGAATTGGGGGGCAACGATGGATTGCGAGGTTACCCTATTAGAACCATTCGTCAAAACCTGCTAGCGATGATTCAATTGGCCAAAGCTAAAGACCTTAAAGTGATTATTACGCAAATGGAGATCCCCCCCAATTTAGGTCGCCGTTATTTGTCGATGTTTCGGGCGATTTACCCCAAGGTTGCGCTAGAAACGCAAAGTGAACTCATGCCTTTTTTCATCAAAGAGTTCGTGCTTAATAAATCTTTAATGCAGGCCGATGGTATTCACCCAAATCGGGCTGCACAGCCATTGATAGCAGATGCTGTAGTAAAGTACTTAACCCAATATCTAGCATTGGGATCTTAACTATTTCAAGTGGCTTTATAACAGCCGAAAAAAGCCGACAAAAGCGATTGCTCACTTTAGTCGGCTAAATATCGCTATGACAAATTGTCGATGTCAGTTGCGAGAATTAGCGATATAAAGGGAACTGGCTACAAAGTTCTTCAACTTGCTTTAGTACTTGTTGTTCAGCAGCGCTATTGTCTTGTGGGTTGTTAACTAGACCGTCTAATACATCACCAATCCATTGACCAATCTTAACAAATTCTGCATTACCAAAACCACGGCTAGTTCCCGCTGGTGTACCTAAACGAATACCAGAAGTAATCATTGGTTTTTCAGAATCAAATGGAATACCATTTTTGTTACAAGTAATGCCAGCACGTTCTAAACTTTCTTCAGCACGGTTACCTTTAAGGCCTTTAGGACGTAAATCAACCAGCATTAAGTGCGTATCGGTACCGTCGGTAACAATATCGCAACCACGTTGTTGTAAGGTTTCAGCCAATACTCGAGCATTGCTTAGTACTTGTTTGATGTACGAATGAAATTCAGGTTCCATCGCTTCGCCAAGTGCAACAGCTTTAGCAGCGATTACGTGCATTAATGGCCCGCCTTGAAGTCCTGGGAATACCGCTGAGTTGATCTTTTTAGCGATATCAGGGTTATTGGTCAAGATCATGCCGCCACGTGGACCACGTAATGTTTTGTGGGTTGTGGTAGTGACAACATCGGCATAAGGTAATGGATTTTGATGATGGCCTGTTGCGACTAAGCCCGCAATATGTGCCATATCAACCATCAGTATTGCGCCCACTTCATCAGCAATTGCTCTGAATTTTGAAAAATCAATTTCGCGTGGAATAGCAGAACCGCCAGCAATAATCATTTTCGGTTGATGTTCTTTTGCTAAGGCTAATACCTGATCATAATCGACACGAAGGTCATCTTTTCTTACGCCGTATTGAATTGCATTAAACCACTTGCCTGACTGAGCTGGGCGTGCGCCGTGAGTCAAGTGGCCACCAGCATCTAGAGACATGCCAAGAATAGTATCACCAGGTTGTACTAGCGCTAGCATTACTGAGCCATTGGCTTGTGCGCCAGAATGTGGTTGAACATTAACAAATTGTGCATCAAATAATTGCTTAGCACGGTCAATCGCCAGTTCTTCAACTAGATCAACGTACTCGCAACCACCGTAATAACGACGGCCAGGATAACCTTCAGCATATTTGTTTGTTAGTACTGTACCTTGAGTTTCCATTACCGCTTTTGAGACGATGTTTTCAGAAGCAATTAATTCTATTTGACGCTCTTGGCGAGAGTTTTCTAACTCAATCGCCATTTGAACTGCGCCGTCGGTAACCGCTAGGTTCGACGAGAAAAAATGCTCTAACTCATAAGATGTATATGTACTTTTCATTATTATTTCCTTGCTCGTGGCATTCAACAGTGCTTCTTATTGACCGTCACTGCTGGTTCATTAATTGGACTTGTTATCACCCCAGCGGCTAAGTATATTGATTAGCCGCAGTGGGGAATGTGAATACCTACTTATTACAAGCCTGCCTATCGCAAGGCTATCTATTTCAAGATTAAGTATTCATGTGATGTTGAATGCCGGCTAATATTAGCCGAGTTATATTTAACATATTTTAAACATATCAGGCTTTGTTTCTTAGATCAATCTAAAGTTTCCTATAGGAAACTTATTCTCGCTGGTATTGTAAGGGCGGCAGGCTTATGTTGATGGTTTTAAGACATTGAGCTTCTTTGCTCTTGATGGATGTGTAACAATCGAGGAAAATTTCAATTGCTTGATGGAACCCAACAAATGAGTGAGAGCACTAATACCGATACCTATCCGTCGATGACAGTGGAAAATAGTAAACAAGAGATCCGCCAAGTTGAACAAATTAGCATTGGCAAGCACGTTAAAGCGATTCGAACGACCAATAATTTAACTCTTGAAGAAGCAAGTAAGCGGACTGGTCTCGCTCGCTCAACGATTTCAAAAATTGAAAACGAGCAAATTTCACCTACGTTTTCGGTAATGCAAAAGTTAGCTATCGGACTAGATATTGAGTTACCACAGTTATTTACTAAGCCAAAAAAGGTTCAAGCCACTGGCCGAAAAGACATTACCAGAGATGGCTCTGGTACATCGCATTTAACGCCAACCTATGAGCATGAGTTGTTGGCAGCCCAGTTTAGCAATAAAAAGATGATGCCCTACAAGAGCTGGATCCATGCCCGTTCTTTTGATGACTTTGGGGAGTGGATCCGCCACCAAGGAGAAGAGTTTTTGTTGGTCTTAGAGGGGGAAGTGCAGTTCTTGACTGAATTTTATGAGCCAGTCAATTTGAGTCAGGGCGACAGTGTTTATTATGACGCGACTATGGGACATTTAGTTGTGTCTGTCAGCGAGCAAGATGCCCATACGTTATGGGTTACCTCTAAAAACTGATCAAAGTTGTCCAAAGTTTCAAATTACTGATTGTTTTGATGCCAAGTTACCTGCGAATATACTCATAGGTGGCTTGGCCTGTTTTTTCCATTCTCACTTTCAATGACCAATCCAATTGTCCAAATAATCAGATTACTGCTTACCGAAAAAATTAATCGCCATTTATTTTTTGAAACATTCTTTCCTTGGTGTTTTGAGTAAAAAATCGTATTTGTTTGAAATTTCTTACCTGCACTTTGTAACTCTTTGTATTGTATCTATTAAACTGCATATTAATGAAGTTAACACTTATTAACTACAATTAAAGGTTGAAATTTGCGCGATTATTAACTACTTTGTTTCCCATTGGAAACATTTGATTAACATTTCTTGGTGGTTGTTTTCGATTTGGCGTCATTTAATCATTTTTCGGTGAAAGCCGAACACAAATAAAAATATAACAATGTAATGAGGTTTGTATGGAATTTTTAACAAATATAATTTCCAGCATTAACAGTATCGTATGGGGTGTTCCCATGTTGGTGATGATACTGGGTGTTGGTTTATTTTTAACTCTTGGCTTGCGCTTAATGCCAATTTTAAAACTGGGTACAGGTTTTAAGCTACTTTGGAAAGGTCGAATTCCTGACAAAGATAAGCAAGGTTCTGGAGAAATAAGTCCTTTTAATGCATTAATGACGTCGTTGTCGGCGACTATTGGTACGGGTAACATTGCTGGTGTTGCTACGGCTATTTTCTTGGGTGGTCCAGGGGCTTTATTTTGGATGTGGTGTACTGCATTACTTGGTATGGCGACTAAGTTTGCCGAAGCTGTGCTTGCGGTTAGATACCGTGAAGTGGATGCAAATGGTAATCACGTCGGTGGTCCGATGTACTACATCAAAAATGGTTTATCGAGCAAATGGGCATGGTTAGGTACAGCCTTTGCTGTATTTGGTGCCATTGCAGGTTTTGGTATTGGTAATACTGTACAAGCAAACTCAGTAGCCAATGCGATTGAATCGACCTTTGGTGTTGATCCTCTAGTAACTGGTATCATCATGATGGTACTGGTTGGCTTGGTATTAATGGGTGGCATTAAGCGAATTGGTGATGTTGCTGGTAAATTAGTACCACTAATGGCTACTTTTTATATTGCGGCCGGTGCGATTGTATTAATCATTAATATTTCTGAAATCCCAGCAGCATTTGCGTTAATCATTAACAGTGCATTTACTGAGACCGCAGCTGAAGGTGGTTTTGCTGGTGCAGCAGTATGGGCAGCGATTCGTTTCGGTGTGGCTCGTGGTGTATTCTCAAATGAAGCTGGTTTAGGTAGTGCGCCAATTGCTCACGCTGCAGCGCAAACTAAAAACCCAGTTGCTCAAGGTTTAGTGGCGATGTTGGGAACATTTATCGATACTTTGATTGTTTGTTCTATTACCGGTCTGGCGATTATTGTTACTGGCGAATGGACGTCAGGCGCTACTGGCGCTGAGTTAACGTCAAAAGCATTTGCTAGTGCAATTCCAGGTGGTAATTATATTGTGGCTGTTGCGTTATCAGTATTTGCTTTCACAACCATTTTAGGTTGGAGCGTATACGGTGAGAAATGTGTTCAGTATCTATTTGGTGTTAAAGCAATTATGCCATTCCGTGTTTGTTGGATCCTTGTTGTTCCAATTGGTGCTGCCGGTTCACTAGAGTTTATCTGGTTACTAGCTGATACGATGAATGCACTAATGGCGATACCTAACTTGATCGCATTGGGATTACTAAGCCCAGTAGTATTTAAGTTAACTCGTGAATACTTTGCTAGCAACGGTGCTGAGCCTGCACCGTTGGTACAAGAGAACAAGTAACTAAATAGTTAAATATCTAGGTACTTACATAATTGAGTACTTAAATTACTTAGTTTACTGATTAAAAACCGCCCGAAAGGGCGTTTTTTTTGTGTTTGCCCAGCAAAGCTGGCAAACCCGTCCGCTTGAAAGAAAGCGGAGTCACCCTGACTAAGGGGAAGACAATCCTAATGGCAAGGGCGTCACTGGCTAACGGCGGGGTCTGAAGGAAG
>Ga0209292_1000973_pt1 | contig 35907 bp, 28 predicted proteins | sample GOMGulsemesocosm_2_FD_184634 | JGI IMG/M metagenome (GOLD analysis project Ga0209292, IMG submission 184634) | Methane-oxidizing microbial communities from mesocosms in the Gulf of Mexico - GOM9C Gulf of Mexico (SPAdes) (version 2) | ecosystem: Environmental > Aquatic > Marine > Cold seeps...
TTTGTTGCAGTAGCTGAAGAGCAGAGCTTTTCTGCTGCTGCGCGGCGTTTAAGTCTATCTGCCCCCGCAGTGACAAGAGCAATATCTGCTTTAGAAGCTCACTTAAAAGTGAAATTACTGATCAGGACGACGCGCCATGTCAGAACGACTCAGGCGGGACACCACTACTTATTGGATGCAAAACGTATCTTATTAGAACTGGAGTTTGCCGATGAATCTGCCGCGGGTATACATTCAAGCCCTAAAGGGGAATTAAATATTACGGCCCCTTCTATGTTTGGGCGTTTATATATCACACCAATCATAGTGGCTTATTTAAAGGGTTTTCCCGATGTTAATGTGAATGCTTTGTTTTTAGACCGTGTGGTGAACCTAGTCGAAGAAGGGCAGGACATAGCCGTGCGTATCGGTGAATTAGCAGACTCAAGCTTAAGGGCGATAAAAGTAGGTGATGTGAGACATCTTCTCTGTGCGTCTCCTGATTACCTTAAGCTTAATGGCATTCCGCTATGTCCTGATGACCTACTAAAACACCAAATTATTGTGTCAAAAGCGGGAAACGGAAGTTGCAGTTGGCAATTTGAGCAGCAAGGCGTAAAACAGCTATTAAAGTTGAAACCTAGGCTCAGCATGACCACTAACGATGCTGTGATTAATGCTGCGGTATCAGGATTCGGCATCACTCGAGTATTATCGTATCAGGTGGCAGAAGAGATTAATTCAGGTGCACTCTGTACGGTATTGACTGATTTTGAATGCCGTCCCTTGCCTATACACATAGTGCATCAGCAAGGAACTAATGTCCCCAATAAGGTGAGAGCCTTTATTAATTTAGCGTCAATACAGCTAGGTTCTGATACTAGGTTAAAGACTGGCGCAGATGCTGAAACTTAGGGCTAGCTTTATCTTCTTCAGGGCAAAGGCTAAGCATATCTTCAACAAAGTAGTTAAAGGCTCTTTTTTCAATCGCTTGAATCCCTGACTGCTGATAATTCGCTAGGTTCTCGTACTTGGATGCAGCACCAAAATCGCCGAATAAAATATGACACTGTCTATCTATCAGCACATTGTGGGCATAAAGGTCCCCATGACTGACACATTTTTGGGTGAAGTGGTGAACCAAGCTTTCCATCTGCTCCACTATCTTGCTTATCTCATCAATGTTAAAGCTTTGCCCTTGTGTAAAAGTGTCACGAGTGCAACTCGCCAAACTTGGGGCTTGCCCTAGGTTAGTGTAATGGGCAGGAATCAACGCCATCACTAAGGCAGAAAAATTGGCATCTTTAATCTGCGCCAAAGGCTTGACTAGATTTGGGTGCTCTCCTGTAGATAAGCAAGCATCCAACTCATCTTCTGGGTAACCATCACTGGTGACCTCACCCTTAAATACCTTGACTGCTACCTCATGTGGAAGAGTGAGAGAATCGTCTAAAACTAGGGCCCTTGAAATGACACCTGAGGCGCCTTGGCCTAAAATCTCTTTTAAACTAAAAATGTCAGCATTCAATATCTGTATCTGCCCACTACTCTTACTGTCTTGGCAAAAAGGGTTACCAGAAAAAGCGAGCCAAGCAAGTTTAGGTAAATCTAATAAAAAATCAGGAAATTGAGAGAGTTGATTAGCTGATAATCGTACTAATCCCAAGTTATGACATTGATGTAAGGAGTGGGGTAATTGAATTAGCTCATTCCCTGAAAGCATGAGTTTTTCAAGTTGTTTAAGCTCACCTAGTTTTTCTGGCAGTTGAGAGATTCTATTATCTGTCAGAATTAACCAGCGGGTTTTAAGTGGCAAAGAGGACGCTGGCACTTCTGTTATCTGATTTGACTTAAATCCTATCATTTCCAGCTTAGGGCAAAGCGACAGCATATCGGGTAAACAGGTGAACTGATTATTTGAACAAAATAGAATTTTTAGCTGATGCAAGCGGTTAAGGTCTTGGGGTAATTCATGCAATTGATTATCGGATAAATCGAGCACTTCAAGGCTATCTGCAAGCTCAAAAATTTCAGAAGGAAATTCAGATAAGTTTTCAGAAAGATCTAAGCGTGTTATACCCGCAAGTTTACCGTGTTTAAGTTGTTCTAGAGTATGCACTTTAACTATCCATAATAATTTATGGCGTATGATAACAAGCAAGGTTCAGGTCTTAAAGGTGCTTGATTGAAGAGGGCGCTTTAACTGGCCGAAAATGGTGTGCCTATCATTGAGGCGTGCATTTTGAGACGCCTCTGATCTCAAGTAAGAAGTAGCTCAAGGCGGCGTCTTGCTTGACGCTTTTTCTGATAAGACTGAGAAGAGATGACTTAATCACTGGTTCTTTAGTTTCTTCACTAGTTTTTTCGTCACTTAGCTTAAGTTCAGGTGACGAAGTGACTTTATTTTTCCTTGTCTCATACATTTATATTCACCACGCAAGCTGCCACGGCTGTTTTTATTATCACCTTAAACGAAAAGGTTAGCGCTTAAGTTAATCGTTAACCTAAAAAGGATTAATACCTAATTTGAGTAAGGGAATAGTTGAATATAATTTCGAATTTAACAATTTTTTATTTTTTTTATTATTTTTATTATTCGGAACGTCTATTTGGATAATTAATCTGAATTTTGTTCACATATTCTGCATATTCTTTAGGTATTTTAAAGTATCTATTTTTCAGCATAAGTCTCTACAGGGTGGTTGGTCTAACACGCTGGAAGGTATTAATGGATAGCGAAAAATCACGTTTAAATACTGCGTTTAATCGTCGTTTTTTTGTCTATGAGCTTAGCTCTTGAAATTAGTTAAACGGTGCGCTTAATGAAACTTAAAAATAAAATTTTGATTGCTTTCTTAGCAGTCGGTCTATTCCCATTGCTGTTATTCGGCTATTTCACTCTTCATCTCGCAACCTCCTCACTTGAAAAACAATCTTTCTCAAAGCTTGAAGCGGTACGTGAAATAAAGAAAACACAAATTGAAGAATATTTTGAAGAAAGAGAAGCCGATATCATCATGTTACAGCATGCGGTTAAAGCACTTATTTTTGATAAGGCAGAATCAATACAAGATGAGATTCTCGCGGCTAAAAGCAATGCGGCTTATTTTAAGCATTATATTGAAGTTTATGGATATGACGATCTACTCATAATAAACCCTAAAGGTGAGGTTTTCTTTAGTGTGGCTAAATTGGCTGATTATCAAAGCAATGTATTAACCGGACCCTTTGAAGATTCGGGCTTAGGTAGAATTTTTAAACGTACATTGGGTATAGAGGACGATACGAGTGAGGTTGAACATGAGGGGAGAGCAGGCAATACGAGAACGAAGAATCAGGATAGTAATTTTCATATAGAGGACTTCTCACCTTATGCTGCCAGTAATAATAAGCCGGAAGCTTTTATTTCTTACCCCATTGAGAAGCAAGGGGTAATTGACAGCGTTATTATTTTAAAACTTTCCATTGATCATATTAATGGCATGATGCAAAAGCGGGCGGGTATGGGGGATACGGGTGAGACCTATTTAATTGGTTCTGATCATAGAATGCGATCGGACTCTTTTCTTGATCCTATAGGACACTCTGTTAACGCAAGTTTTACCGGTTCTGTACGTGAAAACGGCGTATTAACTGACGCCGCTAAGGAGGCGGTAAAAGGCATTAGTAATAGTAAAATTATAGTCGACTATAACGGTAATCTTGTTCTATCTTCATATACGCCTCTTCAGGTACACGATCTAAAATGGGCGCTCATCGCCGAAATTGATGAAGCCGAAGCTATCTCAGGCGTCATTTTTTTAAAAGAAGTAATGATCCTAGTATTATCTATAACGAGTATTTTTATTTTATTGGTAACGTATCGACTTGTCATATCGATTACCAAACCAATTGGTGGGGAGCCTAATAAAATTAATGATGTGGCCCAACTTATTGCTAGCGGTAATTTAACCTCAAGTTTTGATAAGCAAGAGAAGTACTCAGGAATTTATGGCTCAATACAAAAAATGAACGGTCAGCTGAATTGCATGATTGGAAATATTAGCCAGGTAGCCAATGTTTTATCTGCTGGTGCAAGTCAGTGTTGTGTTGCGGCCGAGCAGGTCAATATCACATTAAATGAGCAACAGGAGAGTATTGAAAAGGTGGCATGTGCCATGAACGAAATGACAGTGACAATAAAAGGCGTGTCAGACAATGCGCAACAAGTTGCTGATTCCAGCCTGACTGCCAAGGGTTCCTCTGCGAAAGCGAGGACACATGTTAAAGAAACCATAGGTTCAATAACCAGGTTATCGAGTGAATTAGAAAGCGCTACAGGAGCGATTCAAACTGTAGACAGTAAGTCTGAAAAAATTGGTGCTATCCTAGAGGTTATTCGAGGCATAGCAGATCAAACGAATTTATTGGCATTGAATGCTGCGATAGAGGCGGCTAGAGCGGGTGAGCAGGGACGTGGTTTTTCTGTTGTTGCAGATGAGGTAAGGCAGTTAGCACATAAAACTCAACTCTCTACGACGGACATAGAGGATATGATTAAACACCTTCAAAGTGATGTAAAAGACGTGGTGGCAGTTATTAATCGTAGTAATGACATAGTGATTAAAGCGGTTGAGGCAACGAAAATAACGGAATGCGCCATTAACCGATCCTTCTCAGAAGTTGAATTAATCAGTGATAATGCGGCAAAAATAGCCACAGCAGCTTTGCAGCAATCCTCAACCACAGATGAAATTAATCAGTCATTAATTTCGATTAATGTCTCCGCTAAGCAGAATGCTCAAGGAATGGGGGAAATATCGGCGTCTAGTGGGCATATAAACCAACAAAGTAAAGAGCTTAAAGCCCTGAGTGGCGAATTTATAACCACCTAGGCCTTTCAAAAAAAGCGTCATATAGCGCTGCTTTTTTCAAAAGAACGCTGGGTAATTTCAAAGAAGGCTTGGTTTGACGCTTTTTTTAAAAACAGAGAATAGGTGGCTTATTATCTGTTCCTTAGGCTTTGCTAATCTTGTATTTTCGTTAACGCTAGGTGGTTATCAATGCTTGGGATTTTATCCTCAGCATGGTGATTGACATAAATAACAGTCGTTTCACTGTCCGCGCAAATTCTTTCTATCAGAGCTAACACAAGCTGACGGTTGATGTCATCAAGACCTAAGCAAGGTTCGTCTAAAATCAACAAAGGTGGGTGTTTCACCATAGCGCGAGCGATAAGGATAAGCCTTTGGTCTCCGTAGGATAATTGATTAAAAGGTTGGTCTGCTTTTTTGCTCATTCCAAGTAGTGCAAGCCATTGGTTAGCTATGTTCTTTTCTACATCAGTACTTTTATTGTAAAGACCTATGCTGTCATAAAAACCTGAAATGATGACGTTTCTTAGGCTAGTACCCACCCTGTATTCCCATTGTAGTGCTGTCGATACATATCCTATGTACTGTTTAATTTGCCAAATACTTTCGCCGTTACCTCTTTGGAAACCGAATACAAAAATATCATTCACATAACATTGCGGGTGATCACCCGTAATGAGGGATAAGATAGCTGTTTTACCGCTGCCATTAGGGCCACTTAATTGCCAATGTTCTTGTCTTTCTATGCGCCAGTTAACATCATCTAAAATAGTGGCATCAGCGTATTGAACGTGAATGTTTTTAAGGTCAACGAGGGCTTCAGAGGGATCTAGGTTATCTAATAAGGAACTAGTGCTAGCGGGTGGAATAGATAAGTCAGTGGTTTTAAGGTGCATCAATTGATAAAGATCACCATAGGCTTGTTTGTTCTCAGTGCTGACTTCATGGATTAACTGACCATTTTCGACATAGGCCACATGACTGATAAAAGAGGGAAACTCATCAAATCGATTAAGTACCATGATAAGTTGAATATGTTCTTTTATTTGATGTAAATAGCCTTGTAGCATTTCTAACGTGTCGGCATCTAAGCCATCAAAAGGCTCATCAAGTACTAACAGGTCAGGCTCACTTGCTAATGCTCTAACCAGCATGACTTTGCGACTTTCGCCGGTTGATAGCTTACGAAAAGCGCGATCAAGTAAATACTCTAACTTAAATTTAGCAATCAGTTGCTCTACTAATACTGGATTTACCTTAGTACTTTGATCACCTTCTAATATCTCTCTCACAGGTGTGCCTAAGACAACCACATCCATAATATCAGCATCATCTTTTTTAAGTTCCGCTGTGATGAGTTCGGCTTGGGCCTCAAAAGAGACAATGGCAACCTTATTAGGTAGGCCAGATAAATTACCGCAAGTGATGTCGCCATAACCACATAAACTGGCAGCCAGTGCTGATTTTCCCGCTCCATTACTGCCTGTAATAACCCAATGCTGCTCTGGCTCTATGGTCCAGTTGATATTATTTAATGTAAATTCATTGTCAAATTGAACAGATAGGTCATGAGCTTTAATGGTGTGCATTGATCTCTCTTTTATCAAAAAATTCAAATGTCCTATTGTAACGTGAAACCTACTAGTGACAGTGGTTGAATTATGCAGTTTTTTTAGTCGTTTCTTTTAAGTGCAAAGAGTTAAACAGAGTTTAATTCTATTTGCCTCATTGCGACATTTTTATCTTTTAGTTGTCAGATAGCGACGCTTTTGCTAATGAGTTGCCAGTATTCGGTGGATTTCAAAGCCATTAATCAAAATTCACAACCCCTTTTTGGCTACATCTTGCTACAAAAAAGCCCATATGGGGCTTCAGTTTAGTGCGTATTCTTAATATTGAAATCCATCAAATTATGAGGCAGTTGATTGTGAATATAAATAACACAATGAAAATTGTTTTCACCCTAATAGGTCTTTGTATTGCAATCGGGATGGCTGTGATCTTGCAACTTAATGGATTATTAAAAGATGTTGATAACCTGGCTAAGGTTCGTTATCAATCTTATCAAGCAGCAGATGAGCTAAGACAAAGCTCTGATGACTTAACACGTTTAGGACGTACTTATGTGCTAACGGGTGATGACAAATACGAAAAAATGTATATGGATGTTTTACATATACGAAATGGTGATAAACCCCGTCCACAAAATTATCATACTATATATTGGGATATGGTGTTGGAATATGGCCAGCAGCCTAAACCTAATGGCGATCGCATCGCTTTGCAAAAAATGATGCAAAACTTTGGTTTTACTGATGCTGAGTTTGCCCTACTCAAAGAAGCTCAAAATAACTCAGATCAACTTATTAATATGGAAGTCAGGGCAATGAACGCAGTTAAGGGTTTGTTTCCTGATAAAAATGGTAAGTATACGATTAAAGGGTCACCCGACATGGCCATGGCGGCTCAGCTTTTACACAGCAACGAATACCATAGGGAAAAGTCTAAGATCATGGCCCCGATCGAAACTTTTTTTACCGAGCTTGAAGGGCGAACCTCACAGCAATTTACAGTTGCGTACAATAAGGTTCAATCAAAGGTGTTGATGGGGAATATCGTATTAGGCGTTGTATTTATTGTATCCATCATTGGTTATTTTATTGTCAGTCGTAAGGTGACTACGCCTATTAATGATATGGCACGCGTTTTAAAACAAGTTGATGATGACTCAAATTTAGCATTACGTGTCGATGATGGTGATAAAAATGAGTTAGGTGTGATTGCTAAAAGCATTAATAAGGTACTAAGTAGTTATAGTTTAACGATTAATAAAATTAATGAAGTAAACGCGGCTATCACAGAAATGTCCGAAAGCATTCGTGCTAGTAGTGCCAGTAATATTGAAAAAGTAAACCGCCAATGTGAAGAGTTGGAGATGGCGTCTAGTGCTATGCAGGATATGGCGAGTGCCTTGGGAGGTGTTGCCCAGAGCACCAGCCGTGCTGAAGAGTGCGCAGGACATTCAGAGCAGGAGGCGAGTGCGAGTAAAACTATATTTGAAAAAACGACGGTTGAATTTTCGCAGTTAGAAACAGAATTTAGTAATACCTCTCAAACCATCCAACAGCTGGCTGTCGAAAGTAATAATGTAGGTAATGTTCTAGATGTCATTAAAGCCATTGCTGAACAGACAAACTTATTGGCTTTAAATGCAGCGATAGAGGCGGCAAGAGCGGGCGAACAAGGACGGGGTTTTGCAGTGGTAGCCGATGAGGTGCGTTCTTTGGCCCAAAGGACACAGGAGTCCACAGGGGAAATTGAAACTATGATCTTATCCCTGCAAGAGAAAGCTAATAACTCCACCGAAACCATCACTTCAAGTGCTGAGAAAATGAAATCAACTCGAGGGAATGTAGCCAGTGCCAGCGATGCTTTAAATAATATTCAAGAGTCTGCCGTAGAGATATTTTCTTTGAATAAGGCAATTGCATCGGCAACTGAGGAGCATTTGGGCACAAGTGAAAAAATTTCTGAGAATCTAAGTAACGTACAAAATTTATCAGATGAGTTACGCATAACGGTAAATGAAGTAGAGCCGATGATTCAAGCATTACAATCTAATGTGCATGATCTAAATGATGCAACCAAGCATATAAAAACTTAAATAAGCTGTCTTATCTCAGCCCTTTTTGTCGGGCTGAGATAAGAGAGTTAGGCTGTTAATCTAAGAGGTAATAAACTAGCTGTTTTTCTTTTTTCTGATATAAATTTCTTTTTTAACCCTTGCTACAAGCTCTCCATCTTGATCTAGTATATGTACCTCATACTCAGGCGTAAATTTTTTCCCCGATTGCGTTTTTTGCTTAATATCAGACAGCATCTCTTCGCTGATATTAAAGTAACAAGATACCTTTCCTTTGCCCGGTTTAATAAAATCAATGGCTGCTTTACTGTCCCAAACTAGATAATCTTTACCTAATATTTGCATTAACATCAGCATGAACCAGGGGTCTGTCATGGCAAAAAGACTGCCGCCAAAATGAGTGCCGACATAATTTCTGTTATACCAAGTCAGTTTCATATCTACCTGTAAATTATGGAAATCACGACTGATAGATGACACCTTGATACCCGTAAAAAGATAAGGTGGATAGAGGTTAATGAGGTGACGGAATAGGGTACTAGGATGTATGAGGGACTTCATTTGTAATATGTCTCTAATCGTGAATTTAACCATAGAGATCGAAGAAAGTGTCTTAGATCAAGGGTTGAGACAATATTGACGGTTTTACAGACTAAGACAATAACAAGGGGCTTCATTATTAATGGCAATTTTCACCAGCAGCTGAGCTGTAGTGAAAATTGCTAGGAGGCCGGTGAGCCCCCTATCAATAGGCAACCCTTATTGGTGACTCCAATTATCCATATCAGCGCCATCATTCGGAGAAAGACCGATAATATCGCCTTCTTTATTGATGCCTAGACCTAATACGGTACGGTTTGCATAAGCAAAATAAGCGGTTACTTGGTTCACTTCAAGAATTTCGCCATCTTCAAGCCCCGCTTTTCGCAGTTCTCCAAGGTCTTCGGGTGTAATTTCTGTCGGTGTTAGTGTTAATTTTTTAGCATAATTTAGGGCTGCTAGGTCTCGTCCGGATAAGGTGACCTCAGGGGTTTGAGACTCAAGTGACATACGGATTTTAGCGGCTTCTTGCTCATCGTCCAGCAAGCGCGCCATACCCACATAGTGATGCTCTATACAGTATTCGCAATGGTTTAATAAGCTGACATAAACGCCGATCGCTTCTAATAACCATTTTGGTAGCGTATTACGAGGGTGATGAATGACATTTTTATAAATAGCCATATGCCCTTCCATAGTATGGGGGCGTAAGCTATGAGCCATCATGATGTTATCCACATTATTATCAGGCCCTTTGATCCTCTCATAGAGTTTTTTTACTTTACCGCTTGCTTCTTCAAAAGAAATTGTAGTTATCCAAGTCATATTAGAGTTTCCGTGCAAATGAATTGTTAATAACTTGCCCGCTTATGAACAGCATAAGTATGCTGTCTTAAAAGACAGATTCACAAACGTGACAAGTTGGGGATACGTGAAAAAAACGATAGCCGTTCTGGGACTAGAAAAATCGAGTATTCAGAAAATATTTATTTGGCATACCGTGCAAAGCGATTGAGGGTTATCGCTGACGTTGACGCAGGTGGTAGTTCTTCCATACAGGGAATGGAAGCGCTAGAGATGTGATTAAAAGAGCAATAATTAACATAGGATATAAATCAGCCTCTTAAGACTTCAGACCATCTGAAGCTGATTTTTTATAACATGTCTATACAGGACGTGACAATCTATTTTATAACTTTAAATGTTACTGCCAATCAGAATAAAGCCAACTGATATCGGGTTCTTCTTCCGATTTAGGAAAATTAGGGTTAGCTAGCCGTTTAAGAATTTTTCTATTAGAGAGGTTTGATTTTATTAAGAATTGAGCGTTATATTCAAAAAATAGACGATCAAATGAGCCATCTTCTAGTGCAAGTTGTAAACCTCGATTTACTCTATCTGCCAACTTTGGCTGATTTTTACTGATGAAAAAATAACGTGGGTAAACATAATAAAGAGCAAGATTAGGCTCTACCTGAATATTTATGTAGTTCAAATACTCGTCACTGTAGGCTGCTTGTGCCTCTAGGGGGAAAAAGTCGTAACGCTTACGGCTTAACATTTGCGGTAGTAACGAGGGTTTAGCAACGCCGGATACCTTAAGGCCGCTTGCTCTTAATATGGCGATATCAGACCATTGCTCCCCAAACCCAGCCACAAAGTTTTTTTGTAAATCAGCAAAGGACTTTATATTAGAAAAGGCTTTTTGATTGTCCTTGTGAATCAAGAACACTCTAATTCCTAGGGTTCCTTTTAGTAAGGGAATACGAATAGGAATAAAACGATCAAGTCTTTCTTGGGTGACTCCGATTGCCTTGATATGCAATTTCTCGCCTTTCTCTAAATGACTTAACATGCGTTTTTGCGTCATCTTATCCCGAGAGAATTCAGTATTGTATTGCACTGAAATAATGTTTGTTGAACCTTCTAATGGCGTCTTTTGCATGGCAAGCCTAATAAGGGCATGGTAATAACCATCGTGCCACATGATAATGTTGACCTGATTCATATCCCTGTTTTGGCTTATGGCTAATTCACTTTGGAAAGTAAGTATCAATGAGATAATAAGCGGTAATAGAAAAGCTCCCTTTTTTATGGGATCTTGTTGCATATATTCTGTCCAAAAATAAGTGTTTTTTAAATATAGTCAAAAATTGAATTAGGGTTCAATTTTATCTGGTTGAAATTTACTGATCTGACGAACATAAAACAATCGATTTTAATCGAGAGAGGCATTATTATTTTCAGATAATTTTCGTAAAAATTACGAATGTATGACATCTGTATCCTATCGAGGAATTTGTTGAACCGAATTAAACAAGTCGGTTGATACCCCTGTGGACAGGTGTTAACGTATTTTTCTACTAACTGAGATTTATTTAGATAATTGATTATGTGAATTTACGTAAAGCGTACTAGTTTTATAGAGGTTCGTATTCATTTATTTAATTGAAGAATATGTTGAGGTAGAAAATGGAAGATCGAGTCAATCTAGGTAAAGCAAGTCCCGTCATGTATAAGTCAGTGGTGCAACTTGATTGCATTGCGACTCAATTCATCGAAGAAGCCGGCATTAATGAAGGGTTTAGTCATCTTCTAAAGCTGCGCGCGTCACAAATTAATCAATGTGCTTTTTGTATTCGTTTGCACTCCAAAGATGCTGCGGATAGTGGTGAGCCCATTGAAAGAATAAGCTTGGTATCCGCTTGGCGAGAATCACTTTATTTTGATAATAAAGAGAAAGCGGCGTTAGATTTATTGGAGTCAATCACATTGATCTCAAAGGGGCAGGTGCCTGAATCTGTTTATCGAGCGGCGACCAAGGTATTAACAAAACCACAAATTGCCGCCGTTGAGTGGTTGAGTATCGTTATCAATGCTTGGAACCGGCTTGCCATCTCTAGCCGTTATCCTGTGCTGCCTGCCAACCCAGATCTAAACCTTCAATTCACCTGATTAAATCATTCTCATAATGAAAAGTGTGATGGACAATCGTATGATGAACAGCCCTAAGTGGCTGTTATCTGCCAAGGGCACTGATAATACATCAGGCTTAAAATTATGATGATGTTAAACCTGATCGCTTAGTGGTGACATATTTGCTGTGTGGCATCGCCTTAGTTAGCCAAAGGCGTGGGGTTGAGTAAAATTCCCATGTGATCACCTTCAATCTTGCTGGTGGCGAAATTTATTTTAGTGTTACTGCAACTTGGTTTTTCATTACCCTCTTTTGTAAGAAGTTAAATGCAACATATAGTCCCTAGTCCCTAGTCCCTAGATTATATGATTAGAGGCTATATTATCCCTTTTTTATAGACACAAAAAAGGAAGCCTAAGCTTCCTTTTTATAACATCAAATAATCTTATGACGCTTGGCAGATATACTCGAGTATGCTGACCACTTGCTCGGGTGTTTCAGTGACTGCAAGCGCTTGAGCATCCACTTCTTTAAGTGGGTGGGTCAAATCAGGAGAGTGCATGGTAATTAAAGATTTACCCAGTGCAACGGCCGTACCTGCATCAAATGCGGCATTCCATTGTTTATATTTATCACCAAAGCGGACGACAACAATGTCAGATTGTTTGATCATATTATTAATGCGAATCGCATTAATTTTGACGGCTTTGTGATCTTTCCAAAAGGCTTTATCTTCTTCGCCCAAAATGGCATTACCCACTTCATCACTGGATTCATGGTGGCAATTTGGCGCAAAAATTGTGACAGGTAGATTTTTTTCAGCGATGCCTTTTTTAATCTGATCACGCCAATCCGAATGTATTTCACCGGATAAATAAACATTGTATTGCATCTTAATCTCCTAACTTTGAGCCTGTATGAGTATTTTAAAACAGGTTTTATTTTAGTGAATGTGTGTCGAAAATGGTATGGATTCAAGAGAGGTTAGTCTTTACTTGATTTCACATTATGAATTAAGTTCGATATGTGAAAGATTTATTGTGTTTTATTGGGTAATAAATGAGCTTATTTATCAAACTGTTGGATTGAGATATAAGGTGAAAGCAGGCTATCATATAGCGCCCTCATGGATGGTGCTAAAGTAAAATGACGCATTAGCGTCATGACTAAAGACTTTATTTACTTGATCTATACTTCTTTATACAAAGGACTCTGTATGAAAATCGTCAAACCATTGATTTTACTTTCTGCTTTATTGGGCAGTATGAGCTCGTTCGCAGACTCTTCTGGACGCGCTATTATTCCCCATTGGAACGCATTTTATAGTGGTTCGGTTAGTAATGAATTTTCCAGTACTCAAATTCACGTCAGTAATCTATCTGATTCCACTATTACCATTGAAATGACCTTGTATGATGCCGAAGGGGATGTGGCAAGCTCAGACGATTTTGACGCCAGTATTCTACCTATCGGCGCGCTAATGAACTGCAATACCATGGGGAATCTATGTGATTTACCTGCCCACAGCTCAGGCTTCTACTTTATTCATAACGACAGTGAAAATGAATTCCCCTTTACCACGGGATACGGTCGTTTAGAATGGACCTCTTATAATGAAGAGCATATGGCGATGGTTGCCCATGGTATTAGCATGAGCGAAATGTCAGATAGCAAATCAGGGCGAATGAAAGCGAGCATTTCAATTCCCATCAATAATGGTATGCCATTTTAATTAAATAATAGGCTTTTTATGAATACTGAGATTATCATCTTTGCTTACTGGCTCTTATTTGCAGCGGCAATAGGACGAGTGATTTATATACGTAAAAAAATCATAGTACCGACATTGAAGGAATATGGGGCAGATTATCAAGAGTACTTTAGTCCAGCTAAGCAAAAAGAGCAGCTTGAAGAGTATAAGAAGATATGTGTGACTAACCGATTAACAGATAAATATTGGCGTTATATGTCGCTAAGTAGCAAGTTGCACTTTGTCTTATTTATAGGCTGGATTGCCGTAGTCGCTATCTTCGGTCAATAACAAGCAACAGCCTCATCATTGAAGCTGAATTAATTGGATGTAAAAAAAAGCCAAGATCTAAGTCTTGGCTTTTTTTATGCTATTGAAAAGAATCGATTAAACGATTTTTTTCATGTTAGCCATGTGACCACGTAGAACATCACCAATAGCTTCAACTGGGTGAGAACGAAGTGCTTTATTGACTTCGATCAAACGAGCGTTATCAACGCCAGTTTCAGTTGAGTCTAGACCACGGCCAATCACGTCAGTCTTAATGTCTTTCATGAAGTCAGCAAGTAGTGGTAGGCAAGCGTGGTTATATAGGTAACAACCGTATTCAGCAGTATCAGAGATAGTCGCATTCATTTCGTAAAGCTTCTTACGCGCGATTGTATTCGCGATAAGTGGTGTTTCGTGTAGAGACTCATAGTATGCAGAATCAGCAACGATACCTGCAGCAGTCATAGTTTCGAAAGCAAGTTCAACACCGGCTTTAACCATAGCAACCATCAAGATGCCATTGTCGAAGAATTCTTGTTCAGTGATTTCAACATCGCCTGCAGGGGTTTTTTCGAAGTTTGTCTCTGCAGTCTCTGCACGCCAGCCTAGAAGGTTAACGTCATCGTTAGCCCAATCTGCCATCATAACGCGAGAGAAAGTACCGTTGATGATGTCATCTTGGTGCTTGTTGTAAAGCGGGCGCATGATGACTTTCAATTCTTCAGAAAGATCAAATGCTTTGATCTTAGCTGGGTTAGAAAGACGATCAAGCATGTTAGTTACGCCGCCGTATTTAAGTGCTTCAGTCACAACTTCCCAGCCGTATTGAACCAGTTTAGAGGCGTAACCTGCATCAACACCTTCTTCAACCATTTTGTCGAAGCAAAGGATAGAGCCAGTTTGTAGCATACCGCAAAGGATTGTTTGCTCACCCATAAGGTCAGATTTTACTTCAGCGATGAAAGAGGACATTAGAACGCCCGCTTTATGACCGCCAGTACCGGCAGCGTAAGCTTTAGCCAGTGCAAGGCCTTCACCTTTAGGATCGTTGTCTTCATGAACAGCAATCAAAGTCGGAACACCAAAGCCACGTACATATTCGTTACGTACTTCAGAACCTGGGCACTTAGGAGCAACCATGATAACAGTTAGGTCATCACGAATTTGCATGCCTTCTTCAACAATGTTGAAGCCATGTGAGTAAGAAAGACAAGCGCCTTGCTTCATTAACGGCATAACCGCTTTAACAACAGGAGTATGTTGCTTATCAGGTGTTAGGTTAAGTACTACATCAGCAGTAGGGATTAGGTCTTCATAAGTACCCACAACAAAACCGTTTTCAGTGGCATTTTTCCAAGACTGACGCTTCTCAGTAATCGCAGCAGGACGTAGTGCGTAAGAAACATCACAGCCACTGTCACGTAGGTTAAGACCTTGTGCTAGGCCTTGTGCGCCACAACCGATAACGACCATTTTTTTGCCTTTAAGCGCTTCAACGCCATCTGGAAACTCGTCCATAGACATGAAACGACATTTAGCTAATTGCTCTAATTGCTCGCGAAGCGGCAAGGTATTGAAATAGTTGTTAGACATGAAACTACCCTAAATAAATAAGAAAAAAAGAATGTTTTTATATGAGGAATTAGCTGCTTTCCCCAAGATGTGGCTCACTCTACAGAAAGCCTTGTCTTGTGTATATTGATATATTCTCATTATAGTGTTGCATTTTATGCAATATAAAAATAATGCGATTGAAAGGGAATAATGGATAGCTGAAAGTGAATAAAAATACAGCAATTATTAACTCTGATGAGAATATGGTACCGTATTTCGTACGTTATTTAGACAAGAATACAGGGAGTGGTCATGTCATATAAAAACCTAGGTATTAAACTGCTATTACTCATTAGTCTCTTCTCGTTAGTTGCTTGTAATAATATGAGAGTGAAAGTAGCTGGCGTTATCGAGATAAAAGAGGATAGCCTGCAACAGGCCTATCCTAAAGCCATCATAGAGCCCAAATTAGTCCGTTCATCTATCGAAATTGAAAAACGTTTGAATCAAAGGAAAGGTGTCGCGACGCCTGCTGGGCAAAATACCTTTAAGGTCGTTTCAGGAGATCAAGCCATCATTATTACGGCGCCTCATTCAGTTCGTCCTTTTCGAAATGGCAAATATCGATTTTCTGATGGCGGCGCAACCGCGGCTTATGCCATTGCATTGGCAGAATTAGTGGGCGCTCATGTTATTTATGCGACGTATGAAAGTGAGACAGATGCAAATTATGAGGACGATAATGACTTCAAGCGTCAGCTTGCAGTGTTAATTGAACAGGTAAATCCTATATTAGTCTTGGATATTCATGGGAGTAACCCAATGCGCCCTTATGACCTTGATATCGGTACTATGGGGGGAACGTCATTATTAGGTGATGAGACACTCGTCACTAACCTTATTGCACGGCTGGCTAAAGAAGGCATATTGAATATTTCGTACAACCGTTTTAGTGCGAGCAAACAACAGACAATTGCTAAGTTTTCGAGCGCTAAAGGGGTGCCTACTTTACAGCTTGAAATTAATGCGACTTATTTGATGCCTAGCGAAGGGAGTATCGAAGCAAAAAGGTTTGCCATGTTATTACAAGGGCTAACGCGTTATATTACTCAGGATGTACTAACGAATAATAATAAAAAATAGAGCGATAGGATTATGCATCTTAGTCAAGAACATAAAATAAACGAGTGGACGCTTGAAGGCTGCCAGAATGAGGACATGAGCCTATTATCTGAGCTTAGAGTCAGAGCTATCATGCCCAGTTTAAAAGCCGTAAACCGTTTTGAAGCCATTCGTGTTGTGCAACGATTTACTAATGACTATCAGTCTGAGCAGACTTATAAAATCATCTTGGATAATAACCTGGTTGGTTTTTATATGATGGAAGAAGAAGACACCTATTTTTATCTTCCTTACTTTTATATTGACCCCAATTATCACAGCACACAGTTAAGCGAGCTTGTTCTGACTAGTTTGAAAGAACAAGCTCAAGTTGCAAAGAAAGGCATTCAAATTTGTGCGTTAAAAGGCTGTCAAACCAAACAATTCTGTCTAGAGCAAGGTTTTGTTTATAGCCATGAAGATACTTATGATATTTATTATGAATATCACAGTGAGGTTATTCATAATAAAAGGTCAGTAATTGCGTAATAAAAAGGCAGATTAAAATCTGCCTTTTTTTGTTTCAATGTGACGGTTTGTTTTAAGAGACTTTAAATTGTTTGATCAGGTCTTTAAGTTGATGCGCTAGCTGCTTAAGGTTCAAACTGGCTTCTTTGGTTTGCTCTGCACCTATATTAGTTTGCTTAGTCATCTCACTGATTTGATTGACGTTCTGATAAATATCATCGGTTACCGCGCTCTGTTCTTCCGTCGAGCTTGCTATGAGAGCGTTCTGCTCATTAATCTCATGTATGGCGGTGTTAATACCCAGTAGGATATCACTGGTCATTTTCGCTTTGTCTGTTGCTGAACTTGCTGTATTTTGGCTTTCCTCCATCACAGAAACAGCTTCTCTTGAATCTGTTTGCAACTTCGAAATCATGCGATTGATTTCTTCTGTTGATGCTTGCGTTTTACTAGCAAGGTTGCGAACTTCATCTGCAACAACCGCAAACCCACGTCCTTGTTCTCCCGCACGCGCCGCTTCAATCGCAGCGTTTAATGCCAGCAGATTGGTTTGTTCTGCAATACCTTGAATAACATCAAGGATAGAGCCGATCTCTTCGCTATTCTGCTCTACTTGCGCAATTACATTACCTGCATTACCCACATTTTTAGATAAAATCCCGATCTCTTCAATGGTATCTTGCATGGCTTCAAGGCCTTGCTGAGTACGACTGTTTATATCAATGGTTGATTCAGAGGCTGAGTTAGCATTACTGGCAACATCTCGTATGGACTGGCTCATTTGATGTGACGCGGTTGCCAGTAACTGGGTTTTGTCTGATTGTTCTTTAACCGCCGCTGTGGTCTGCTCGGTAATCGCTGAGGTCTGCTCCGAGGTCGCAGAAAGTTGTAGCACGACATCAGAGACTTGATTAAGACTGGATTGAAATTTACCTAACATATCGTTTATGGCTTTAGCCGTTTGTGCAATCTCGGTTTTGTTACCTATGTTAACTCTCGCGGTAAGATCAGATTCTTTTTCAATACGAACTATGCTTCGAGTAAGAGTATTGATGGGTTTTAAAATATTATTCAGTAGTACTATTGCGATCAGAATACCAAAAGCAACGGCGAATAATATGATGCCAAGACCAGTTGAAACAGCTGATTTTCGGATCTCTTCTGAGCTTTCTCTAAAAGCTTCTGCGTTATGAACGGAAAACTCAATCACCTTGTTTAGTTCTTTATTTAGCTCATGTAGCTTGTCTTCCGCTAGGTCGATTTTGTCTTGTGCACTTGTTGTTTCTAGATTTTTAATTTTAAGGATGTCATCTTCAAGCACAATCCAATCTTCAAAGTGGGCAATGCTACTGGTGATTTGTTTTTGTGCTTCCTTACCTAAAACTCGGTCTTGAACCAGAAGCAGCTCCTTCATCACCAGCTTCTCTAAACGGTGAATATCATCTTTTGTTTCTTGTGTTTGAATTATTGCATGACGATTTTTCTCAACAAGAATTTCTAACTGCGTTAATTCAACCTCAGCCGTCAAAGAGGAGCGGGTTACCGTAAAAGGGTGGTCAAACACGTCTTCAGTCAAATGGCTTAATGTCGACATTTGATAAAAGGAAAAAGAACCCAGTGCTATAACGGTAGAAATGAGTAAAGCCAAACCAAATACAAGCTGCTGTTTAATTGTAAGACGCTTTAAGATTGACATTATTCTTCCTGTATTTGTGAAAGGACCTAGCCGGTTGTCGAGCACCGGAAAATAGGTGGTTAATTGAATAGCGCTATATTAAATTATTTTGTTTATTTTTGTACAAAGAATTGTAACTTATTGCTTTACATAAAAAACATTTTAAATTAACCGGCTTTTTTAAACTTTGATATTAAGGTTGTTTTTCTATGTTTTACGTCAGATTTATGCCTGTAAATCGTCAGTTTTTGCTTGTTATAAAGTGAGCTTTATTCAGGTGATTTAATCCTATGTTATTTTTATTTAATTTATTGGTTAAAAGATGAGCTTTTTAAATTAAATAACTCTTTTCTGCATAAGATGGTGAGGGGGGTATATGTCTTTTATTTGCGTTATTTAGCCTGCGTAAACCTTATAAAAACTTGCTTAGAGTAATGCTAAAAACGCTTTTAATTTTTTATTGTTTCTGGTTTCTGGGTCATAAATAATATGAGACTGAAATGAATAGGGTGCACCTATTACATCGATTTGTATCAAGCTGCCTAGGTCTAACTCATCTTGCACAACGCACTTAGGTAAGAGTCCTATCCCCATTTTTGCCAACAGACAGCGCTTGATAACCTCCACATTGGAGAAGCTTTGTTTTGGTGTGAGGATTAACCCCGCTTCGGCAAAGTGACGGTCAGCAGAGATTCTATAATTACACTCTAATTCTGTTGTTATTAAAGCATGCTCATTTAACTCATTAAGAGACAAGGTGTGTTTTGGGGCGAAGTAGTGAGGGTTAGTGACATAAATGACCTGCTCTTGCTCAAGGGGGATTGAATGCCAGTCTTTGATGGATTCATTTAGCTTTGATGTCTGTGTCATTATGATCGCGGCATTGATATCAGCTTGTTTTAATGCGGCCTTATAGTCATAGGGTTCATGAATTAAAATGACTTCAAGCTCAGGTTCAGATTCCTGTAGTTTTTCAATCAGCAGAGGAAGTCGATAGATACATAATGAGCTTGGGGCGAATAGGGTGATGTTACCTCTTAGATCACCCTGATGATTTTGAGCTAATTGTTTAATCTGGGTTTCCTGAGCGCAGAAAGCTTGGAAACTAGGTAAGAGTGACAAACCCACTTCATTGAGCTGAATGTTGCGTCCTTGATGTTCAAAGATTTCTACCCCCAGCTCAGTTGCTAATTCTTTCAATTGGGCTGAGATACTTGAGGGAGCAAGGTGTATCACTTGCGAGGCTTTTTTAATACTGCCATATTGATTTACGGCGAGTAAGCTCCGGACTTGTTTTGGTGTCATAATAATCCCTAACCATTCGTTTATTACGAATCATTTATTTTGTTTTATTCGCTTTTATGATTTTATGATTCAGCCTAGCATGAGGACTTACTTAATCACAAATAGACAAAGAGACTTGATAGATGCAGTTGTTCATTGCTTATAAAAATTATTCGTCCTGGTCGCTAAGGCCTTGGTTAGCTATGAAAGTAGCTGGCATAGAGTTTGAAGAGACTCTGTTTCCTTTTTACCATGATAACTCGCTAACCGAGTTTGCAAAGCAAGAGGCAATCCCAGCAACTGTGCCCGTATTAAAAATGGATGGGCAAACGGTATGGGATTCAATGGCGATTATGGAAACCTTGGCTGAGGCTTATCCTCAAGCTTCTCTTTGGCCTGCAGACAAAGCTTGGCGAGCCATGGCTCGTTCTGCTTCAGCTGAGATGCATACGGGCTTTATGGGGCTTAGAAGCCAGTTCCCCATGAACTGTCGTCGACAGGTAAGCGTGGAAGCGAGTGCTGAAAGTTTGAATGATATTTCAAGGTTGGCGCAATTGTGGCAGGTGTTTTATCAAGCAGAACCAAGTCTTGCGAAAAACCGAGCTGAAGGGCCTTTTATGTGCGGTGCTTTTTCGATCGTAGATGCCATGTATGCTCCTGTTATGTGGCGCATTAGAAATTATGGTCTATTTGTCAGTGATGAATTTGAAGCTTGGTCTCAAGCCATGCTGACTTTACCTGCAATGCAAGAGTGGTTGCATGCAGCGCAAGCAGAAGCTTGGCAAATTTCATCTTATGATGCGGTGATCTAGCCGTTTATATTATCCGGACAATAAAAAGCCCCTGAGTCATATGACTCAGGGGCTTTTTATTAGATTGAGATTTACAAGCCTTTGGCTAGTTCATCACAATACCAATCGATGAAATTGATAACACCAAATTCATAAGTTGGGTGGTAAGGCCCTGGCTGGTAAGCGACTGAGTTAATGCCCTGTTGAGAGCGCTCAGCCAAATCTTTGTCTTGAAGGTTAGTTTGATCCCAAACGTGGCGCATACGCTCCACATCATAATCAACCCCTTCAACCGCATCTTTGTGAACTATCCATTTAGTGGTTACCATTGTTTTTTCTGGGCCTAATGGTAGCACTCTAAAGGTAATAAGGTGATCGCCTTGGAAGTGATTCCAAGAGTTTGGTAAATGCAAGAAGCGCATTGCACCCATATCTTCATCTGGAATATTACCCAGTAACTTGCTGCATGCGCGTTTTCCATCCAGGGTCATGGAAACCACACCGTTAAGCAAAGGCATACGTACAATACGGTTTCTTAAGCCTTCTTCGATATGTTTATAAGGTACACCTAGCTTTTCCCATTTAGCTTCTTTCTCAGCACATAGCGCTTTAAATTCATCTGTGGCTCTAGGGTCAGTGGTATCATCAAATTCGATTAAAGAATTTAAAAGCTCTGGGTGAGCGCCGTTACAGTGATAACACTCACGGTTATTCTCAACCACTAACTTCCAGTTAGTGTCTTCAATAATATGGCTTTCAACAGCCACTTTTGCATTCTCAAGGTCATGGATACCTATGTGAGCTTGCGCTTTTTCTGCAAATGCGCCAAAAGGTTCTGGCTCTTCCGCTAGGCTGATAAAAATGTAGCCTTGTAATACTTCAACAGAAATAGGATGTAGGCTGAATTCTTTTTTATTAAAACCATCAGTCAGTTCCATCGAGTTAGCGAATAAAAGCTGACCGTCAAGTTCGTAAGTCCACTGGTGGTAAGGGCACACAAGTTTGGCAACTTTACCCGCATCACCAAGAACAACCTTATGGCCGCGATGGCGACAGGTGTTGTGGTAACCTTGGATTTTACCTTCTTTATCACGCACTAAGAAAATAGGGTTATTACCTATATCTAGTGTCATGTAATTGCCAGTTTTAGGAATTTCACATGTTAGGCCTGCAAAGATCCAGCTTTTGCAGAAAATTTCAGACATGTCTAAGTCGAAAATCTCTTGTGAGTTATAGAAAGGGGCTTCTAAACTAAAATTACGTTTACGAGTTTCGATTAACGCTTTTACGTCTTCTCGAGAGAGGGAAGGGTTAGTGATGTCTGTTAGTGTTATTTTGTTACCCATTGCGACTTCCTCATTAAGTATTGGGGCTTGAGCGACTTAGAGCTCAAGTAAGATTAAAGGTGTAAAGCGTCGTCGCCTTCTCTCGATTATAGTAATTATTTGTATATTGACCCGTTAGTTTTTGAGTCAATTTGTTGCTTTAAAAGCATGTGTGCGACAGCGTGAATTCTGGCGTTGAGTTGTTTTTATGGGAATGTTCAAAAACGACATCGACATGTCTGTTTTTACCGGACTAGGTCGTTTTTAGTTGCAAGTGACGCTATGTCGAAATAAACAAAAAAAACGCACTGAAATTGGCGTTTTATGCTGGGACTTTAGGGTGTTTTGATCGTCATATACCAAGGCGGAATAATGACGAATCTAAGCGAGGTTTATATGGGTAAAGGAAGGACGGTTTGATGTTTTATTTGATCAAGAATAACGGTGGATTTCACCTGACTGACACCCGATAGAGAAACAAGCTTATCCATCATAAAATCTGAAAAACTTTTTAGATCAGCACTGACCACTCGTAAAAGGTAATCCGTATCACCGGTCACAGAGTAACATTCAAGAATATTTTCAATCTTTTTCACTTCTTCTTGGAATGCAGCAGCCGTTTTACCACCTTTCTTATCAAGCGTGACGTTGACAAAGGCCATGACATTAAAGCCCAATGTACTGGGGTTTAAGTGGGTAATATAATTTTCAATTAACCCGCTTTGTTCAAGGCGTTGCAATCGTCTGGAGCATTGTGAAGGGGATAAGCTGACGGTTTCTGACAAGGCGACGTTAGACAGGCGTGCATTTTTTTGCAGCGCTTTAAGTAGTCTCCAATCATAATGGTCAAGTTCTATAGCTTGCATGTACTCTCCTAAACTAACATCTTAAAGACGCTGAACGAAGTCTCTATCTTCGCTTTATGATCAATAAGTTATTCCATTATTTTCGATTCTACTGGTTTACCATAAAAGATAAAGCCATATAGCTTTTGATAGTGAAAAAGTTATTCTTTTTACGGCGAACTTACAATACCCATTAAGCGATATAAGGCTTATCTAGGACTAAAGTAGGGAACACGTCATTTAGATGTATATTATACATTACTAATTAACATGTTCCCAACTTCGTTAGCGTGATAACTGCTTGCTTAACCAAGCTAATGCTTGGTCATAAGGCTCAGGTAACGCTTTCAATTCTGTAAGGGCGTTCAGCAATACATCGCGATCGCCAGAACAGGCGTTTAAATGTCCTACTTTACGGCCAACACGAACTTCCTTCTTATACCAATATAGCTCTAATCCAGGAATTGCTAACCAATTATAATTAACCGGTACGCCAATGAGGTTAACCATCATGCTTTGATTTTTAATCACAGCGGGTGCAAGTGGTAAGCCTGCAACTGCACGCATATGATTTTCAAATTGGTTCACACTGGCGCCAGCTTGAGTCCAATGACCACTGTTATGAACCCGAGGAGCCAGTTCGTTGATCATTAGCTGATCACCGACACGGAAGCACTCCATCGCCATAACACCGACATACTCTAACTCATCCATTAGCTTAGCTAGCATTTGCTGCGCTTTTGCTTGTAATGGTGCTAAGCGCTCAAGGGGAGCAAGTGACGCATATAAGATGCCATTAATATGGAGGTTTAGAGTCAGAGGATAGAAAAAAGTTTCCCCAGATTTTCCTCTAACACCAACAAGGGACACTTCTTCATCAAAGTTAATGCCTTGCTCTGCAATGGCACAACCTTTCCAATCGTCAGGAACATGGCTGTCCTGGGATTGTTTAAGCCAATGTTGGCCCTTACCATCATAACCACCACGACGCTGCTTCAGCAGCACACGCTCGCCAAGGTCTTGGTGAAGCTGCTCTGCGCTTGTATCTTGCTTAACCTCAAACCAAGGGGCTGTTGCAAGCTCAAGCTTATCGATCAATTGCTTTTGCGTTAAGCGGTCAGCTAGCTGAGGAAAGGTCTGTAAATTAACAAAATTAGCATGTGTTGCTAGCTGGTCAGTTGCCTGCGTGCTTGGCCATTCTTCTCTTTCGGCGGTGACAATATCGTCATCCGCTAAATCTAGTTTGGCTTGGCTTTCAATATCAATCGCTTCTACATCTAATCCAAGCGGTGTTGCTGCTTGTTTAAGCATAGCGCCTAATTGACCTGCACCTAATACCCATATTTTAGACATTAGGACTCCCTAGGATCTGGGTTGGCAAGGACGGTATCTGTTTGCTCGATACGAAATGCTTGTATACGCGCGGTTAATTCAGGGTCGGAAATAGCTAAAATTTGGCATGCTAAAAGGCCCGCATTAAATGCGCCTGCAGTGCCAATTGCCAAGGTGCCAACCGCCACGCCTTTAGGCATTTGAGCAATGGATAGTAGGCTATCCATACCGCTCAATGCTTTACTTTGTACCGGCACGCCAAGTACGGGAAGGTGGGTGTGGGCTGCTACCATTCCAGGTAAATGCGCAGCGCCACCTGCGCCACCAATAATGACTTTAATGCCTTTATCTGCGGCTTGTTCAGAGAATTCAGCCAGCTTTACAGGGGTTCTATGGGCTGAAACGACTTCCACATGATATGGGACCTGTAGTTGGTCCATGATTTGAGCGGCGCCTTCCATGGTAGGCCAGTCACTTTTTGATCCCATAATGAGGGCAACTTTCGCTTGCAAAGTAATTCTCCTATAGCACGTTTCCAACCTGGTTGGGGTTCTATTCACTGAGTCGAAACGTTTGTATGTGATAGATAGATTGTTCGGTCGAGCTTTGATTACACAAGAGAGACAGTGAATGCCGGCTGACTCTAAAGTGTCGGGATATTGCGGCGCTAATATAGCTGATTATGGGCTTGTGAGCGAGTGAAACAGGGGGTTAAAGCGTGATTCATAAAAAAACACATTATTAGTTATATGAATGTTGAATATTTATTTAAATGATGTTTATATTTTATAAATAGAATTAATAACTTAGCAAAAAGTGTGGCTTTAAATGACAACGCAGAACTATTTCCGATCCTTAGACAAATATCGTGCCTACGAGGATGTTATTCATGACTTGCTGGCTTCAATTTTAACCAGTTTAGACAGTGAACTCTTGCTGAATGACCCTCAATCTCAGCTTGAAACGATCGCTCAGCTAAGTCGTGCTTATCCCTTTATTGAATTGATTTATTGTTTGGATGCTAATGGCATTCAGCAACAAGAAACGGTATACAGCCCTATGGTGAGCTCTCGAGGTCGACGATCTTTCAGTAAGGGCAGTGACCGCAGCCGTCGGCCTTATTTTTTGGCTGCCAAAAAGAGTGAAAGTAAAGTGGTGGTTACCCAGCCCTATTTGTCTTCAGCTACTCATCAGTTGGCATTGTCATCGGTGCAGCATGTTATTTCTGATGAAGGAAAGGATATGGGTTACCTGGTGATTAACTTTAGTTTGATGCGCTTGTTATCTTATTTGTTGGGGGATGGTTTAAGAAACCGTATGCACCCATTTTTCCAAGCGATTTACTCTTTGATTGGGGGCTCATTGATCCTCGTTTCTTTGTGGTTACTTGCAGCGGCTTTTATGTCTTTGATTGAGGGCTTTTCACTGTTAACGGATACCACAGAAAGCTCTTTTAGTGTGGTGGTTATGATTACATTAGGCTTGGCTATTTTTGACTTGGGTAAAACCATTTTGGAAGAGGAGGTGTTAGTGAGTAAGGATATTAATCATTACAACTCCACCAGACGAACCATAATGCGCTTTATGTCAGCGATTATTATTGCCGTTTCGATAGAGGCTTTATTATTAATGTTTAAGTCTGTGTTAAACCCTGCAAATGGTCAGTTAATGAATGGCGTGTGGATGTTATTTTCGGGTGTTGGTTTGTTGGCAGGCTTGGGCGTTTACTTAACATTAAGCCGTGACAGTGAACAAGATTTAAGGCGCTGATATTAAGGCAGCTAAAAAAAGCTGCCTTGTTTGTGTTTGTTAATCTACTCGGGCGGCTAAATAGGCGTCATAGTCAGGGACGGCCCTGTCATACTCGGTTGCCAAGAGCGCAGAAGTGATTAAAAAATTTGCTGAACTGACACTACAGGCAATCGGAATATTCCAAACAGCTGCTACACGTAATAGCGCCTTGATGTCCGGGTCATGGGGCATAGGTTCGAAAGGGTCCCAGAAAAAAATAAGTATGTCTATCTTGCCTTCCGCTATCATGCCGCCAAGCTGTTGGTCGCCACCAAGAGGGCCACTTATTAGAGGGGTTACTGATACACCAAGGTGTTTTTTTAATAAATTGCCTGTTGTCCCAGTGGCTAACAATTGATGCGGTGTTAGCTTGTCCTTATGGATATTTGCCCACTCAATTAACTCCCCTTTCATATTGTCGTGAGCGACCAGAGCGATACGCTTTTCTGCCCCTGTGGTAGCTTGTTTTTTCTGCATCATTTCTCTCCTTAAAACGCTCATTTAAAGGCTTTTATAAGCTCTTTAAACCAAAATAACCCAGCTTTATAATAAAGCTGGGTTATTTATAGTAACAACTTAGTGCTTTGAGTGCTTAGTGCACATCACCAACACGTACAATTTTCATTGCATTAGTAGTACCAAAACTCACAAGATGATCGCCTTTGGTTAAGATGACTAGATCGCCATCTTTAACTAGGCCGCGTGCTTTAATCGCATCGACTAAACCTTGGTTTAGATTATCACGATTGTATTCTTTAGAAGGGAAAGCAATCGGTGTCACACCACGATAAAGAGAGACACGGTTAAGTGCTTCTTGATTAGGTGACAAGGCATAGATAGGCAAACCAGAGCTAATACGAGACATCAGTAATGGTGTTGTACCTGACTCGGTTAAACTAATAATGGCAGACACACCTTCTAAATGGTTAGCGGCATACATAGCTGACATGGCAATGGTTTCATCAATGCTGGTGAAGGTCACGTCTAAACGGTGTTTAGAGCGATTGATCGCAGGTTGTTTTTCAGCGCCCTTACAAACACGTACCATGGTATGTATTACTTCTTCAGGATAATCACCCGCTGCTGTTTCAGCAGAAAGCATAACCGCATCAGTACCATCAAGCACAGCGTTGGCAACATCGAATACTTCAGCACGAGTTGGCATAGCGCTGGTAATCATAGTTTCCATCATTTGTGTTGCCGTGATAACAGGGCGGTTCAATTGACGGCAACGTTTGATCATGTGTTTTTGGACACCGATCAATTCTGCATCACCAATCTCAACACCTAGGTCACCACGAGCAACCATGACAGCGTCTGATGCAAGAATGATTGCATCCAAGGTTTCGTTATCGGCAACCGCTTCAGCACGTTCAACTTTGGAGACGATACCGGCTTTAAGGCCAGCAGCTAAAGCAAGCTCACGCGCTTCTTCAATATCAGCAGCACTACGAGGGAAAGAAACAGCAAGATAGTCAGCATTTAGTGCTGCCGCTGTTTTAATGTCTTCTCTGTCTTTATCCGTTAACGCAGCAGCGGATAAACCACCGCCTTGGCGGTTAATGCCTTTGTTATTTGATAAAGGGCCACCGACGAGTACTTTAGTAATGACTTCAAAGCCTTTTACTTCTAGTACTTCTAATACAACGCGACCATCATCAAGCAATAAAACATTACCTGGCTCAGAATCAGTGGCTAGTTGTGGGTAATCAATACCAACACGCGTTTCGTCACCGTTGTTCTTGTCAAAGCCCACATCTAAGACAAATGTAGCGCCGTCTTCTAGGGTGACTTTCGTATTTTTAAAACGAGCAATACGAATCTTAGGACCTTGTAGATCTCCTAGGATAGCGACGTGTTTGCCGTTTTTAGCTGCCATTTCGCGGACTATGTTGGCACGATTAATATGATCTTCGGGTTGTCCGTGAGAAAAGTTAAGGCGGAAAACATTTGCGCCTGCATTAATCAACTTCTCGATCATTTCTGGTGAACTAGAAGCTGGACCTAATGTTGCGACAATTTTTGTTCTGCGAGTCATATTAATATTACCAAGATAAAAAATGTGAAGAGGGGGATTATAAGATACGAAAAGGGCTGCGTCAGCAGCCCTTAACTTAATTACTTAGCATTCATCAGTGCTATGGTGTTATCTAGCATTCTGTTAGAAAAGCCCCACTCGTTGTCATACCATGACATTACTTTCACCAATCTACCTTGTACGCGGGTTTGTGTCGCATCAAAGTTTGAAGTGAAAGTGCTGTGGTTAAAGTCACTTGATACTAACGGCTCATCGTTAATATCAAGTACTTGCGCTAGCGTTGCATCATTAGCAATCGCATCAGCGATGATTTGGTTAACTTCTTCGGCACTGGTATCACGTGGCGCTAGGAAGGTAAGGTCAACCAAAGATACGTTAATAGTTGGTACACGTACTGCCATACCATCAAATTTACCCGCTAACTCAGGAACCACTAGGCCAACTGCAGCAGCGGCACCGGTTTTTGTCGGAATCATATTCATGGCAGCGGCACGAGCACGGTATAAATCTGTGTGATACACATCAGACAAACGTTGATCGTTGGTATAAGCGTGAATGGTTGTCATCAGACCACTTTCAATGCCCAAAGCATCATTTAAAGGCTTAGCGATAGGTGCTAAGCAGTTAGTGGTGCAAGATGCATTTGAAATGACTGTCATATCAGACGTTAGAACATCTTGGTTAACGCCATAAACAACAGTGGCATCAACATCTTTACCTGGTGCAGAGATAATAACTTTTTTAGCGCCTGCTTCAATGTGTGCGCTGGCTTTGCCTTTATCAGCGAAGAAACCAGTACATTCATAAACAACATCAACACCGATTGCCGCCCAAGGAAGGTTAGCTGGATCGCGTTCAGACAAGGTTAGTATCTTGTCGCCATTAATGTAAAGCGCCTCTGAGTCATGATCAACCTTAGCGTTAAAACGACCATGAACCGTATCGTATTTTGTTAAATGCGCATTGATTTTAGAGTCGCCTAAGTCATTGATAGCAACAATTTGGATTTGATCTCGTTTATCAGACTCATATAAAGCACGTAAAATGTTGCGTCCAATGCGTCCGTATCCGTTGATAGCTACCTTAATAGTCATAAACACCTCTAAATTTGTTGTGAAATTTATAAAAAAATTCGATTTCGAAAACTATATGTGCGAATTCTATTGATTTTTGATGTAAAAATACAACATTTTAATCATTATTTAGCAAATAGCTGTCAAATTGATGCTTAAATGATCTGTCTTTACTCTATATAAAGGCCGATTTCGTAAGATAAGCATACCTGATACGTCATATTATACTCTATATGAGACAATTATAAATTCTTTTCGTAAATAAATTACGAAATAAAGTGAAATATATAGAAAAAATGAAGAAATTTAGGATCTTTTGTAGTAAAGTTACGAAATCAAGAATTTAAGCAGGCTCCTTTAAGTATTCAATTAGTGCTTAAACAGAGCAGAGATGAGTGACGTTATGAATTCCACAGTATTAAAAGTTACCAACACCATTATAGCGCGCAGCAAAACGCTACGAGCTCAATACCTTCAGGATATGGAGCAAGCTCAGGCGAAAGGCCCTCATAGAGGAAAACTGTCTTGTGGTAACTTGGCGCATGGATTTGCCGCGTGTAATAGTGGTGACAAGCAAAAACTGACATTAATGAATGAAGCAAATATAGGCATTATCTCTTCCTATAACGATATGCTTTCAGCACACCAGCCTTATGAAATTTATCCGGATAAAATCCGTAAAGCCGTTCATGAAATGGGATCTATCGCTCAATTTGCGGGCGGTGTTCCTGCCATGTGTGATGGTGTCACTCAAGGTCAAGATGGCATGGAATTGAGTCTCTTTAGCCGAGATAATATCGCACAAGGTGCTGCTATTGCCCTGTCTCATAACATGTTTGATTCAGCCGTTTATTTAGGTATTTGTGACAAAATCGTACCTGGTTTACTCATGGCAGCCCTACGTTTTGGTCATTTACCTAGCTTGTTTATTCCCGCAGGCCCCATGTCATCAGGTATTACCAATACGGAAAAAGCAGCCGTTAGACAGAAATTTGCCATTGGTGAAGCGACCCGTGATGAGTTATTAGAAGCAGAATCAGCGTCTTATCATAGTGCGGGTACCTGTACTTTTTACGGTACAGCAAACTCAAATCAGCTTTTAGTTGAATTAATGGGATTACAGCTGCCGGGTTCATCATTTGTTAATCCAAATGACCCATTGCGGGATGCATTAACAACCTATGCAGCACAACTTGCCACTAAGGTGACCGCATTAGGCAGTGATTATCGTCCAATGTATAAAATCGTGGATGAGAAAAGCATTGTTAACTCAATAGTGGGCTTGTTAGCAACAGGTGGTTCAACGAATCATACTATGCATATTGTGGCTTATGCTCGTGCTGCTGGCATTGTAGTGACTTGGGATGATTTTGCAGAACTCAGTAAAGCGGTTCCTTTGTTAACCCGTATTTATCCAAACGGTCCTGCGGACATTAACCATTTCCATGCGGCTGGTGGTATGGCCTTTTTAGTGAAGCAGCTGATTGCGGGTGGTTTAGTGCATGAAGATGTGAATACCATCATGGGTAAAGGCCTTGATCATTACACTAAAGAGCCTTTCTTGGATAACGATAAATTAGTATGGCGTGATGGTACTCCTGATAGCCTTGATGAAGATGTGGTGAGACCTATTACCGCTCCTTTTAGCCCTGAGGGCGGGGTATCGCTACTAACGGGTAATTTGGGACGCGCAGTAATCAAGGTCTCAGCGGTAAAAGAAGAAAACCGAATCATTGAAGCGCCGGCCGCTGTTTTCCACAGTCAGCATGAACTTGCTGACGCTATTATTAGCGGTGAATTAAAGCGTGATTGTGTCGCAGTGGTGCGTTTTCAAGGACCACAAGCGATTGGTATGCCAGAGCTGCATAAACTAACACCCTATTTAGGTAACTTGCAGGATCAGGGTTATAAAGTTGCCTTGGTGACGGATGGTCGTATGTCAGGTGCATCTGGCAAGGTGCCAGCAGCGATTCACCTGACACCAGAAGCTGTGTGCGGTGGCGCGATTGGCCGAATTCAAGACGGTGATATGATTCGACTTGATGCAAATACAGGTGAATTAAGTTTATTGATCGATAGTCAAAACTTAGCGCATCGAGAGCAAGCTAAACATGATCTAAATGTTTCTCATCAAGGTATGGGACGCGAATTATTTGTGGCGCAAAGAGCCATGGTAACAGGTGCAGAAGAAGGGGCTACAAGCCTATTTCCCTCACTAAACCTGTTATAACTCTTCCTCTGACAACTAACATTTGTGTTAGTGTCTGGTGTTTTAGGCCTACATTTGTAGGCCTTTTTTTTTGCATTTAACTTATTCCCAGACAGTAAAACTTTACCCTTATATTGTTTTTCAATGAGGGAGTCGTTTGGCTAAAGCAATAATAATGTCTGAGTGGTAAGCTTGTCCGACATTAAAACTGAGGATATCGCGCCTGTCAGGCAAGATGATTTTCGATCTATTTAAACGCTCTGATGAGAATAAAATGAATAAACGACTTGCTACATCCGCCGATGTAGCTGCTTTGGCTGGCGTTTCCCAATCAACGGTATCACGTAGCTTTGATATGAATAGTCGCATTTCAAAGGCGACACGTAATCGCGTTTTTGATGCGGCGAAAGAACTGGGTTATCAAGTGAATAAAGCCGCACAAACCATGATCAAGCAGCGTAGCGATTTGGTCGGATTAGTGACGGCTGGGCTGGATGATCCATTTCGGTCTGAATTTTTGAATCAGCTTATTATTGAGGTGCAGCGCCAGGGTTTTCGCCCTATGGTGATTGATGTCACCGATACTCATGGTCTGGATGACTCTCTTCAAGCTCTGATGCAATATCAGTTAAGCGGCGTGATTATTACCTCAGGTTCACCAAGCGAAAAAATTGCACAAGAGTTTGTGAATCGCTCAATCCCCGTCATTTTAGTAAATCGTACCGATCAGAGTGCCGATTTAACCGGTGTTGATATCGTCAATATAGATAACGTCAAAGGCGGTACTTTGGCGGCAGAAGCGCTGTTGGCATCAGGTAGAAAAGAGCTGATGCTAGTGAGGGCGAAAGCCAGCAGTTATTCAAGTATCATGCGTGCCCAAGGCTTTAAAAAAGCCCTTCTTCCCCATGTAGAAACGGGCAAAGTGAATGTATCAGAAGTAGAGTGTGAGACAGGGGACTATGAAGGAGGCTATCAGCTCGCACTGAGTTTATTACCCGAAAAACTTCGCCCTGATGGTATTTTTTTCTGCTTAGATCACATAGCTTGTGGTTTTATGGATGCCGCTCGAAAGGAATTTGGACTTTTAATTCCTAAGGATGTCTCAATCATTGGGTTTGACGATATTCGCCTCTCAGGTTATCAATCTTATGCTTTAACAACGTTAAGGCAGTGCCCAAAATTGGTTTCAAAAGCCGTGGTAAATAGCTTGGTATTGCGCCTTAAAAAACCAAATGATAAGGCAATGTGCGAAATAGTTCCTGTCACAATGATCAATAGAAGTACCTTGCTATAATCTGAAAATAGTGAAGAAAAGCGGCTATTTACGATAAATATCCCTATCTATTTAGTATGAAATAAATATTCCACTTACAAATTAAAATGAAATTTGCATTTACATGTCAATATTTATAGGTAGTATAAATGTTGTTGTTCATACGTATGCACAACCTTTGCAACTTACTTAGGAGTAACTATAAAAATGAAAAAATCTCCACTTATAACGAGTATGGCTATTGCACTATTCGCAGCGACCAGTGCTTCAGCTGTCCTTGCGAAAGGAAAATTAAATGTGCTTTGTTCGGCTGATACTGATTGGTGTAGCTTGATGGAAACACGCTTTGAACAGGAAACAGGCGTCAAAGTTTCTTTGATTCGAAAGAGTTCTGGAGAAGGTTATGCACAGTTAAGGGCTGAATCAAAAAATCCCAAAATTGACGTTTGGTGGGGCGGTACAGGTGATCCACACTTACAAGCAGCTAAAGAAAATCTAACTCAGGCATATCGCTCTAAAGCCTTACCTAACTTATTAGATTGGGCACAAAATCAGTCCCTAGTATCTGATAATAGGACTGTCGGTATTTATGCTGGCGCTTTAGGTTTTGGTTATAACGAAGATTTATTACGTAAAAAAGGCCTGCCTGCACCTCAATGCTGGAAAGACCTAGCAGACCCTATGTATAAAGGGGAAGTGCAAATCGCCAATCCAAATTCCTCTGGTACGGCTTATACTGCATTAGCCACTTTTGTACAATTATTCGGTGAAGAAAATAGCTTCGAATACCTTGCAAAATTACATAAGAATGTCAGTCAATATACCAAGTCCGGTTCTGCCCCCATTAAGGCGGCTGCACGGGGTGAAACGGCCATTGGTATCGTGTTTATGCATGACATTATGAAACAAGTTAAAAAAGGTTTCCCGCTTAAAATCGTCGCACCTTGTGAAGGGACTGGTTATGAAGTGGGTTCTATGAGTATTGTAAAAGGTGCTCGCCATCTCAAAGAAGCAAAAATGTGGGCAGAGTTTGCTTTAAGACCGGATGTTCAATCATTAGCGCAAACGGTTAATGCCTTTCAAGTGCCCTCTAATCAAGCTTCAACAGTGCCACCAGAAGCCCCTAACTTCGATGAACTTAAGCTAATTGATTATGATTTTGCTAAATATGGTTCAGTCGCAACCCGTAGACATTTATTACAGCGTTGGGATGATGAAATTAAATCATTAGCTCGCTAGAAGTGATTTTACTCACTCGATTAGGTCGCTTTTTTTAGCGATCTAATCGATATCTGATTTATGGGGGATCTAGTGAAAAACTCTTTAACTATATGGTTAATCGTGGGCTGGTTTGGCTATCTCATTTTGCCATGGTATATGCTCGAAGATGGTTTCTTCTCGTTTTATTGGTTAGTTGATGGTTATCCAATGGATGAAGATTATAGCGCTGCATTTTTGCAAGTTTTCAGTGCTGATAGGAACTGGTTATTACCGTTAATTCTCACATTGTTATTACCATTACGAGCGCTATTTCTTGACAAGAATGATAGCCGTTATGGACTTTATCTTATCACTTCTGGCTCCTTAGGGCTGGTCTACCTTGTTCTGCAAGGCTTTGCGATTGGCGTGAGTGGATGGCAGCTTTCTGTCTTTGAACAGTATTTTATCAATGCTGATTTTAACCAGTATGGCATGGGATATGGCGCATTATTGTATGGCCTGTCGATGTTGATGTTATTAACGACAGGGCTTGCCGCTCGTGGTGTGATGAAAGGCGATGTCTTTGTTACAAGCAGTATCGGCCTCATTATAGGGATTGTGTCTGTCTTTGTATTTTATCCCGTCAGTCAGGTTCTAATCAGTGCTTTTCAAGATAACGAGGGCGCTTTTTCAGCCATTTCTTTTATCGATAAGTTTTTTGATGACAAAATCTGGGGCTTAGCCTGTACATCAAGTTCTGTTTCTTGCGGTATTGCTTGGAACTCATTAATGCTCGCCATTTTAACGGCAGTGCTGACCACAGGGTTAGGGCTCGCCTTTGCTTTAATCGTGACGCGTACTGGCTTTGCTTGGAAAAAACAATTGAGGTTGTTAACTGTACTGCCAATCATTACGCCACCCTTTGTGATTGGTCTTGCGCTTATTTTATTATTTGGGCGTTCGGGTGTGGTTACCGAGTTTGTTGCTGATCTTTTTGACACTGAAGCAACTCGTTGGTTATACGGTTTGCCAGGTGTGCTTTTTGCACAAGTTCTTTCGTTTACACCCATTTCATTTTTAGTGTTAATAGGTGTGGTTGAAGGGGTGAGTCCGTCAATGGAGGAAGCTTCTCAAACCTTGCGAGCCGACCGTTGGAATACCTTTAAAAATGTCTCTTTGCCTTTGATGCGACCCGGTTTGGCGAATGCATTTCTTTTGAGCTTCATTGAAAGTATGGCTGACTTTGGTAACCCAATGGTACTAGGTGGCAACTTTGAAGTGCTATCCACCGAGATATTTTTTGCCATAGTGGGAGCGCAAAATGACCAAGGTTATGCCGCGGTACTGGCGATTTTATTATTAACCTTTACCTTGAGTGCCTTTTTTGCTCAACGTGCTTGGTTAGGGAAAAAGTCTTATGTGACCGTGTCTGGTAAGGCTGATTCTGGTGTCCACATGGGATTGAATCCGTTACTGAAAATGAGCTGTTACGCTGTCGCCTTGCCTTGGGCTCTGCTTACCTTGGTCATTTACGGCATGATAATGTTTGGTGGTTTTGTAAAAAGTTGGGGTTACGATCACAGCTTTACGCTGCAGCATTATCACGATGCGTTTGCATTGAATTGGACCGAAATGGGGCTGGTTTGGCAAGGCGCTGCTTGGGATTCATTTTGGACAACCTTAAGTATCTCCGCCATCGCGGCACCTTTAACCGCCGCTGTAGGCTTATTAACCGCTTACCTTCTGGTGCGACAAGAGTTCAAATGGAAATCGGGATTTGAATTTGGCACCATGCTTAGTTTTGCTATTCCAGGCACTGTCATTGGCATCAGTTATATCCTCGCTTTCAATGTACCGCCATTAGAGTTAACGGGGACTGGCATCATACTCATTATCTGTTTTGTCTTTAGGAATATGCCGGTGGGTGTTCGAGGCG
>Ga0209292_1000974_pt1 | contig 35890 bp, 22 predicted proteins | sample GOMGulsemesocosm_2_FD_184634 | JGI IMG/M metagenome (GOLD analysis project Ga0209292, IMG submission 184634) | Methane-oxidizing microbial communities from mesocosms in the Gulf of Mexico - GOM9C Gulf of Mexico (SPAdes) (version 2) | ecosystem: Environmental > Aquatic > Marine > Cold seeps...
AGATGCGTTCAGTATCAGCAACTGTAAAATAGCCTGTTTCACAAAAGATGTCAATATATTCAGCCAAATTCTCTTGTGCTACTTTTGGTAAAACATCGTTGATTAGCATTTCTAGATAACCATCTTTGTTATTCTTGAACTCTTTTGGTACTGCATGTGCACCTAAAAAAGTAGCTTTAATTGGAATGGAGTAGTTTTCTTTTAATCGGTTGATAACGCGCAACATTTTTAACTCTGCAGCCACCGTTAAACCGTACCCTGATTTAATTTCTACTGCTCCAGTTCCTAACGATATTACTTCTTCTAATCGCGCTTTACTCTGTTGGTATAAATCTTCTTCAGAAGTTGCTTGCAATTTCTTCGCAGAGTTTAAAATTCCGCCACCATTATTGGCAATTTCTTCATACGACAAACCGTTGATCCTGTCAACAAATTCTCCCTCTCTGTTTCCAGCATATACAATATGTGTATGGGAGTCACACCAAGAAGGTAAAATCATTTTTCCTGTCGCATCAATTACCTTAGAGAAGTCGTTGTTTGGGCAATTATCCATAGGTCCAAAATCAGCAATTAAACCATTTTTAACCACTAAAAAAGCGTTTTTAATAGTTGGTAATTCGCTCATTTCATTCCCAGAAAGAAACGAAACTGCTTCCACTCGAACCTGAATCAATTCTTTAATATTTTTAAATAGTGTTGCCATTAGAATAAGTCGTTTAACAATTCGTCTTTTACTAGATTGGGTAAAGTTACTTTTAAAGTAGGAGATCTTTCCATTTCACGTTTGATTGCGAAAATTGCCTCGTCATTTCTAGCCCAACTTCTACGTGCTATTCCGTTGTTTACATCATAAAATAACATGCTTTTTAAACGAGCTTCTGCTTCTTTAGTTCCGTCTAATAACATTCCAAAACCACCGTTCATAACTTCTCCCCAACCAACGCCACCACCATTGTGGATAGAAACCCAAGTGGCACCTCTAAAACTATCACCAATTACATTATGAATGGCCATGTCTGCTGTAAATTTACTTCCGTCATAGATATTAGACGTTTCTCTATATGGAGAATCGGTTCCACTTACATCATGATGATCTCTTCCTAAAACAACTGGGCCAATTTTACCCGCTGCAATGGCATTGTTAAATGCTTCTGCAATTTTTGTGCGTCCTTCAGCATCCGCATATAAGATACGTGCTTGAGATCCTACCACCATTTTATTCTTTTTAGCATCTTTAATCCAAGTAATATTGTCTTGCATTTGCAATTGAATTTCTTCTGGAGAGTTTTCCATAATCTCTTGTAATACGGCTGCGGCAATATTATCTGTTGCATCTAAATCTTCTGGTTTACCTGATGCACAAACCCAACGGAAAGGACCAAAACCATAGTCGAAACACATAGGCCCAAGAATGTCTTGGACATAAGAAGCGTATCTAAAATCAATTTTATTGTCGGCCATTACATCCGCACCAGCTCTAGAAGCTTCTAGTAAAAAAGCATTTCCGTAATCAAAGAAATACGTTCCTTTTGCTGTATGATTGTTAATTGCGGCTGCATGTCTTCTTAATGTTTCCTGTACTTTATTCTTGAAAATTGCTGGTTCTTCTCTAATTAACCGATTTGATTCTTCGTAAGAAATATCAATTGGATAATAACCTCCAGTCCATGGAATATGCAATGATGTTTGATCAGACCCTACATGAATGTGGATGTTTTCTACATCAAAACGTTCCCAAATTTCTACGATATTTCCAATATAGGCAATAGAAACCACTTCGTTCGTTGCTTGTGCTTGCCTAACTCTAGATAGCAGCTCGTCCATATTGTCAATTAATACATCAACCCAACCTTGTTCGTGTCTTTTTGTAGCAGCTTTTGAATTTACCTCAGCAGCAATCGTAATACAACCGGCAATATTTCCTGCTTTTGGTTGCGCACCACTCATGCCTCCTAATCCTGCAGTTAAAAATATTTTTCCAGCTGGAGTTTCTCCTTTCGATAGTATTTTTCGAAAGGCATTCATAACCGTAATTGTTGTTCCATGAACAATACCTTGTGGCCCAATATACATAAATGAGCCTGCTGTCATTTGTCCGTATTGAGTTACGCCCAATGCGTTGAATTTCTCCCAATCATCCGGTTGAGAATAATTAGGTATCATCATTCCGTTGGATACAATTACTCTAGGTGCATTTTTTGAAGATGGAAATAACCCCATTGGATGTCCAGAATACAAATGTAATGTTTGCTCATCTGTCATTATTGATAAATAATGCATTACCAATAGGTATTGTGCCCAATTCTGAAAAACGGCTCCATTACCACCATAGGTAATTAATTCTTCTGGATGTTGAGCAACCGCAGGATCTAAGTTGTTTTGAATCATTAGCATCAAGGCTGCAGCTTGTGAGGTTTTAGCAGGGTATTCTGAAATAGATCTTGCATGTATTTTATAATCTGGTTTGAATCTATACATATAGATTCGACCAAATTCTTTTAATTCTTCGGCAAATTCAGAAGCCAATTCTTCGTGCCAATTTTCGGGAAAATAGCGCAGAGCATTTCTAATGGCTAATTGTTTTTCTTCAATAGATAAAATATCTTTTCTCTTTGGAGCTTTATTTGCATTCGCAGGATATGCTCTTTTTACTGGGATTTCAGTTGGAATTCCTTGTGCTATTTGTTCTTTGAAATTCATGTTGTTTCTATTTAACGATGAATGATTTGTTTTTTACCAATGCAATCATTGCGTAGATGTCGTCTTTTAAAATACGATCATCTTCTAATTTTGCTACTTTTTCTCTGATGATTTTGAAATTTTCTTCAACAATAGTAGAGAAGGTATTCGGTCTTCTAAATTCCATTGCTTGTGCGGCATACATCAATTCGATTGCTACTATTTTTTCAATATTTCCTAAAATTTGATTGAATTGTCTCCCTGAAATACTTCCCATAGATACATGATCTTCTTGTCCTAATGATGTTGGAATGCTATCTGCAGAAGGAGGGAAACACAGTGATTTGTTTTCTGTAACCAATGCGGCTGTGGTGTATTGTGGAATCATAAACCCTGAATTTAATCCGCCTGCTTCAGTTAATAATCTTGGCAATCCATATTTTCCTTCTAGTAATAAATAACAACGTCTGTCTGCAATATTTCCCAATTCAGAAGCGGCAATAGAACAATAGTCTAATGCCATTGCTAAGGGTTGTCCGTGAAAGTTCCCTCCAGAGATTGCCTCAGTTTCACTCAATACAATTGGGTTGTCTGTAACCGAATTCATTTCTATTTCTGCCAATTCTTTTAAATGGTAATAGGCATTTCTAGAAGCACCATGTACTTGTGGCATACAACGCATAGAATACGGATCTTGAACACGTTCACAGTCTAAATGGTTTTCTACATTCTGCGAGCCATCTAATAACATACGCATACGGGCTGCTACTTTTAAGTTTCCTTTAAAAGGTCTTATGTTGTGTAAAGCCTCTTTAAATGGAGAAGCACTTCCTTGGAAACCTTCTAAACTCATTGCTCCAGAAACATCAGCTAGATCTAGTAAATATTCCATTTTATGCAAGCCTTTGATGGCATGAGCTAATATAAATTGCGTTCCGTTTATTAAACCCAACCCTTCTTTTGCTTCTAAGGTTAATGGTGCTAAGTTGTGTTTAGCCAGTACTTCTTTTGCGTGAATGATTTTATCTCCAATCCAAAAATCACCTTCACCTAATAGTGGTAAAAACAAATGTGACAATGGTGCTAAATCACCAGAAGCACCCACAGATCCTTGCTCTGGAACAATAGGGAGTAAATCATTTTCAATGAAGTATAAAATGCGTTCTATCAGTTCTAAACGAACACCAGAAAAACCTTGACACAATGCATGTACTTTACAGATCATCATGATTTTAGAAAACTCTTTATCAATCGGGTTTCCTACACCAACGGCATGTGTAATTAGTAAGTTTTCTTGTAGTTTACTGGTTTCTTCTGGTGAAATTTGCACATCACACAAAGGTCCGAAACCTGTGTTTATCCCATATACAGCCTTGTCTCCACTGGCCATTTTTTCTACTTTGGCTCTACAGGTTTTTACTGTTTCAATGGTTTCAGTTGTTAATTCAGCCTGTAACTTTCCTTGCGCAATCGCAATTACTTTGTCTACCGTTAATTGATCTATTCCGTATTTAAATGTCATTTTCTTGATGTATCTGATGTTTGTAACAAAGTTATTGGTATTTTTGATGCCTAACAAGATTAAGTTTGTGAGTTATTGATGCCTATGAGTAATCAAATAGAGTTTCGTCATATTAAATATTTTTTAGCGGTTGCTGAAGATTTACATTTTAGAAAAGCTGCAGAACGCTTATTTATTTCGCAGCCAGGACTGAGTAGGCAAATCAAACACATGGAAAACGATTTAGGAATTCTATTATTTGAACGGCACAATCGAAAAGTAGCATTGACAAAATCAGGGAAATATCTACAGAAAGAATTGACCAAGAATTTAAAGAGTCTAGAGCAAATATTTAGCCATGCGAAATTACTAAATGATGGAGTAGGTGGTGATTTAAAGTTTGGTTATGTGGGGTCTGCAATGCAAAAAATTATACCAAATTTATTAGTGAAATTTAGAGAAGAACATCCAGATGTTGTTTTTAGTTTGAAAGAGATGGATAATGAAAAGCAGATTGAAGGTTTACTAGGGCATGATATAGACATGGGTTTTGTTCGGTTGGAGCGAGTGCCAAGAGGGTTAGAATTTACGCCAATCTTAAAAGAAAATTTTTGTTTGGTGTTGCCAATGAACCATCCAATCAATTCTACTAATTTTAATAGTCTTTCTCAACTAAAAGATGAGTCATTTATTTTGTTTGACCCTAAGTATAGTGCCAGTTATTATGAAAAAGTAATGCAAATTTTTGACGATAGTGGTTTTTCACCAATCGTTTCACACAATACAATTCATGCCAGTTCTATTTATAAATTGGTGGAAAATAATTTTGGAATTTCTATAGTTCCAAAATCACTACAGTTCGAAAATCATGCCGGAATTCAATTTATTGAACTGAAAGATATTCCTCAAAAAACAGTCTTATCTGTGGTTTGGAATAAAGAAAATAGAAACCCTATTTTGAATACAATTATTAAATTGATCGAACGATAGTTCCATATAGGGTGTGGATGCTCTCGTTATCTCAAAATAGGGACGCATTCTATTATCTCTTTATAAACCTTTTTGTGGTGCTCATTTCTGTATTTTTTATGTTAACAACATAAATACCTTTGTCCAATTGTTGAATGTCGAAAGCATGATTTTTCGTGAAATTTCCAACGAATTTTTTCACAAGTTTTCCTGTCACATCAAATATTTGAACCTTTTGTACTTCTGTATTGATAAAGAAAGTATCCGAGCTAGGGTTTGGGAATAACTTCATAAAATTAACGTCTAAAACAAGGTCTTCAGTAGCTAAAACAGCCGGTTTGTTTCCGTATACTTTAAATTCACCTGGAGCTAAAGAAATTAAAGCAGTGGTGCTTGAAACAGTAATCGTCGAATTGTCATCTAATAAATTATACCAAGTTCCCGTTTGCTGAAAATTAGGCGTGATACTCTGTGTGATGACTCCAAAGTTACCAATAATAACAACAGATTGGATGTCGGTTGCTGTTGGATCTGTTAGGTGAATCTTTTTTATACCGTTGTTAGAACTGCCAACATCTAATGTGAAATCTGAGGTTTTAAAAATGTCATATGTAAGTTTTAATTGAATCAACTTAGACCAAGTATTGTATAGTTCTTTTCTGTTAGGGTCATCAAAATAATTCCATAAAACAGGTTTGTTTCCAGTTCTTCCTTGGTGATCTATATCAATGTCGTATCCTAATTCTCCAAATTGCCAAATCATTTTTGGACCCGGAATAGTGAAATAAAATGCGCCTGCTATTTTTTGTCTGGCTAAAGCTGTTGTTAAGGTTTTTACATTGTAGCCCCCATTAGAATTCCCGAATTGTATGTTTTTATACATCAATCGTTGTTCATCATGACTTTCCATATAGCTAACATTTGCAGGTACTGACCAACCTCTATTTTTATAAGAAATCCAAGAGAAATCAGAATCTGAACTAAAGCCCATTGTATTTTGATTGTATTGATGGTTATGATTCCCCCAAAGTAAAATTCCTTTTCCTTCTCCTAAACGGTATTCTGACCATTCTTTCTCTTCTATATTTCCTCCTAAATGTTCAAATATGACATAGAAATTTGGGTCTTTTTCCCATTGATAGTCTGCGTATTCTTTTAAAACAGCAACTCTATCTGCTTGGTAATTTCCTGTACAACTTTCGTCAGAAGAAGAACAGTTCTGTGTAAACCCTTTGGTTAAATCCCATCGAAATCCATCTATTTTATATTCGTCAATCCAATATTGAGAAACTCTTTTCACATAGTCTTTAACTGCCTGTTTGCTATGGTTAAAGTCGTTAAATACGCTGTAAGAATGTGTAGCTGTTTGATTAAAATATGGACTGTCTGCGCTTGGCTGTCCGCCATAACCACCGTTGTCTGTATTCCACATTCTATAATATGGGTTTTGACCACTTGCGTGGTTAAAAGCGACATCAATGATGACTGCGATTCCTCTGGCATGACATTCGTCAATTAACTGTTTGAAAGAAGTCGTATTTCCGTAGTATTTGTCTAATGCCATATGAAAAGAAGGATTGTATCCCCAAGATTCATTTCCATCAAACTCCATAACAGGCATAAATTCTATGGCATTAATACCTAGATTTTGTAAATAGTCTAATCTTGCTTTTACAGCATCATAACTATGTAAATTGTCAAAATCTCGTATGAGTAATTCGTAAATTACTAAATCTGTTTTCTCAGGTTTCTGAAAATTTGTTGTTTGCCAAGTATAAGGAGTGTCACCAGTTCTTAATAAAGTTACCGCATGGCTTGTTTTGCCGGTTGGGTATTGTGGTAAATCAGGGTAGGTGATGTTGTTGATATATTGATCATTACTTTCTGATAACACAATAGTAGAATAGGGATCTGCAATGCTCATATTTCCATCTACTACATATTGATACATATGATTTGTTTGTGGAGTTAAACCAGTAAGTTCTATCCAGAATCGATCTTTTCCTGTGTCTTTTTTTAATAAATAGGTATTGTTTACTTGCCAATTGTTAAAATCGCCAATTAAATGAACGGTGTTTTTAGTTGGAGCATAGAGAACCAACGTTGCTTTTGTTGCATCATTGGCATCTAAATTAATTCCATCTTTCATATTTGCTGGTACTGATTGTTCAGTGATAGAAACAATCGCGTGAAAAGTCTTTGTAATAACATCACTTCCTTTAGTTACCTGCAAAATGTAATCGATATTTTCATTTACAGTATGTGAAAAATTGTATGAAGTAGTGTTGTTTGATGTGTTTATAGTTGTACCATTTGCTTTTAATACAAAATCTGCTGCTTGTGAAGAGGTGGCAGTAATAGATAAGTTTTGCCCTGAGGTTAAGGTCGTAATATCTTGAATTGGAGCAGTTAATTCTACTTGGAAAAGCCCCACATTAAAAAAGAAATCAGTGTTTCCGTTGTCTTTGAATTCTTGAGATCCATTTTCATTTCTAAATACGAGTCCCATTTTTGTGATCGTACTTGCTTGTGCCGAGGTTAAATTGTAATATGTTTCTGGTGTAAGGGTGATACTCCAAGTTCCATCATTATTGTTTGTCATTTCACCTACGCCATCATCAGTACCCCAATTTCCAACTGTATAGGTCCATGGATTTGTATTTGGTCCCACACCAGAATGCATATACACTTTGGTTGGATTCGAGAATCCATTAGAATCTGAAGCTGTACTGTTGGCATCTATGGTGATAGTAATGGATTGATCTACATCGAAAGGATTTGGTGTAATTGTTACTTGACCATAATTTAGAGAGGTTATTAATATAAAAAATAAAGTAATTTTTTTCATGGAATATTGCGTTAAAAAAACAAAGGCTACATAATGTTGTTATGCAGCCTTTGAGAGTTTTCAAATAATTACAGTACTGTGACTGTTCCTTTGTTAAAATCTACCGTAATGGTGTAGGTGCCATTTCCGGGTGATTTCACATTGTTTTCATCATCTCTTACTAGCATTCCTGCATGTGCCTTACTTTCTCCCCAGTCATTGTCCCAAGAGGCCAATGCTGTTAAGAATTTAAACTCATCTGAATCAGAGAGTGCAATTGACAATTCAAATAAGCCTTCCGATAATTTTGTGAAAGCTGGAGCAGTGGTATTATTCCAAGAGTTTGGACTTCCAACCAAGAATAGGCTTGTTGGTAATTCTTTTAGGTTAAAGGTTAATGTTGTAAAATCGACAGTAACAACATAAGTACCCGCATCGGCTACTGTAATATTAGACTCTCCGTCATTAATAATTGAACCTGGATTTGCAGCGTCTTCTCCTGTATCTCCATCCCAAGATCCAGAGTTAGGTAAAAATTTAAATTCTGCACCTGCATCAAATGTCATTACTTTAGTGAAAACACCATTCCCAGAAGTATAAAGTTCTTGAGAAGCGTCAGCATTGTTCCAAGAGTTATGTGAACCAACAGCAAATAAGGTTGTGACATTGGTTAACGTGTACGATAAGGTATTGTAATCAATAGTAACTAAATAACTACCAGCATCGGGGATTTTTATATTTTGCTCGTCATCTTGAACAATTTTACCAGGGTTTGTTTTGTCTTCTCCCCAGTCACCATCCCAAGAACCTGAAGTTGGTAATAGTTTAAATTCCGAATTGGCTCCAAAAACTTGAACTTTAGTAAAGACACCATTCCCATCATGATTAAATTGCTGAGAAGCATCTGCATTGTTCCAGTTATTGTGAGAGCCTACCATAAATAAATTATCAGGTACATCGATTCCAAACGCTGTTACAGAGATAGAAATAACTTCAGATATTCTTTCAAGTACATCCCCAGCAGTATTTGTCATCGTTGCTTTCACTCTAAGGTCAACATTTTTTGTAACGTCTGGAACTAAGTTAGCTGATAATACAGCATTGTTAAATTCTTTATGCGTCACACCTAAATTATCAACATTTGTGCTGTTTTTTATGGCAATTGGAGCCGCAAAGCTCGTTCCTTCTTCTGCAATTTCAATACTATAGCTTACAGCTACACCTAATGTAGATTCTAATACCCCATCTGTCCAATTAACGGTCATTGCAGTATCGTCTTGTGCGGTAACAAGTAGCGTATAGCTATCGCCCCCAATAGGATCTGTAATCACTGGCGGGTTGGTTGGGTATGCAGTTACTAACAATAGAATTGGATTTGATGTGTATGATCCAGATCTAACTCTTAAGTAGATGGCGATGTCTTTAAAAGTGTCTACACCTGCATTTTTGATGGCTGTATTAAACTCGCTAACAGTCATTGAAAATGAACTCGTAGCTATGGTTCCTACGGCAACTGGTGTTGTGAATTCTAAATCAGTAGACATTTCTACGTCATAATTTGTCCCTCCAGATAAGTTGTCCTTCCAAACAATGGTAAAAGCAGGATTGTCTGCCAATCCATAGTTTAAAAAGACATTACTAATTCCTGGAGCTTCTAAAGTAAACTCAGGTTCTGGACTAATGATTGTTAAGTTGTCTTCTTGTTCGCAAGCGCTTATAACGAGTAAAATCAATAAGAAACTTAATTTGTTTATATATGTTTTCATTGTATCTTTTTATTAAATTATAGATTAAGAGGAATTAAGATGTAACTCCCGGTTAAATCATTATACCAAACATCATAATCATCCTCAACAACCACAGGGATATTCCCTCCATTCTCTGTTGCTTTTCCAGAAAAAGATGTAGTACTTGCCCAAACAGCGCTTGTATTTGTAATAAATTGCAAATCTCCAGGTACTAAATGAATGCCTCTAGCATACCAGATATGACCATCATGGGCCAATTGATTAATTGCTGTAGGCGTTGCTCCACTTGGTGTTGCAGATCCTTGTACCGACATGCTCGTAAAATCTGTTGCAGCACTTGCGTCATAAGATGTATAACTAAATGTATTTGCTCCAAAATCCATTTCAAAAGTATAGAAGCCAGCACCATTAGGTATAGCAAAAGTTCCAGGGTCTGATCCTGTTCCATCATTTACGACCAATGATGTTCCGTCGTTAGTTCCCCATTGTGGTTGCCATTGTCCCAGTATTTCTAGAACCTTTACATGTCCATCCGCAAAATAACCCGTATAGGTGTATTTTTTACTATTGTCTGCATCTCTAAATAAAGCAGGATTTGTATTGTCTGGATTCCAACCTGGAGCAGTTGCATCCCCTACTAAATAATAGTCCTTAAAAGGATAGTTGAAATATGGGTTTACATCAAATTGAATCACATTAGAAATGCTTTCATTGCTTACTTGTGTACCTATTGAAGCAATAATTCTTGCGTACATCGCATTCCATTTAAAAGGAGGTAATCCAACGTTTCCTGCCGAGGTGTTTAACTCATTAACAGAAAAAGTAATGGAATTTTTACCATTGATGTTTGATGCAACTATAGGTGTTGTAAAATCTACATCGCTAGAAAATTGAATTGTATAATTGACAGATGCTTGCTGTCCGTAATTGGCATCTTGCCAATTTAAAGTCATAATCGGGTTAGATGTATTTACAGCATCTAGCTCAATCTGTGTTATTAATAGCTCTGATAGTACCGGTGCTGTTGGAGAACTTATCTCAAACAAATCTGCATTGTCATCACAGGAATTAAAAAGAAATAGTCCAAAAGCCAAAGCTATAAGTACTGATATTTTTTGTATGTTTTTCATCTTTTATATTTTAAAGGATTAATACCCTGTGTTTTGAGTTAAGTTTGGGTTCGAACTTAAGCTAGAAGAAGGTATAGGGTATACATCGAAATGACTTGGTAAAGAAATTCCATTACTACCATTTCCTTTCCATGTCCAGTTGTAATTACCTCCAGTAAATTTGTTGAATCTAATTAAATCTTGACGTCTATGGGCTTCCCAATATAGCTCTCTAGATCTTTCATCTAAAATAAAATCTAAGCTTAAGTCAGCAGTAGAAATTGTGTTGGTGTTGTTCGATCTAGTCCTGATATCTGTTAAATACCCTGCAGCAATTGTTGCTGTTCCACCACCTCCTCTTAGGTGTGCTTCAGCATACATTAAGTATACATCAGCTAATCTAAACAATGGGAAATCTGTATCTACAAAAGTTTCGTTAGATCCAAAACCACCTGTTGAGGTCGCATTCGACCATTTTGTTGTGATATATCCCGCATCTCTATCAGAAATATCTGTAATCTCTATATTTCTTGTTCCTGAAATAATCGTATTTCTTGTGTCTGAAGAGAAGGTAGCTCCGTCAAATAATTGCACAAATTGCTTTCTTAAACGCAAAGCGCCTCCCCAGCCACCAGCACCAACTCCTAAAGCGGCACCATTGGCCTCTATACTACCAACTTCTCCATTAATCATAACTGTTGTTGGTCCGTAATTATGTGTGTAAATTCCATCAGAAATTAAAGGGAAAATAATTTCATTGACTGCAGAATTAGTGTTGTTATCTGCCATGAAATTATGCCCATAATCAGTGGCTAAAGAAAATCCTCCTCCAATAATTTTTTCTGTATAGCTTAAGCAATCTGCATAATGATCTGTATTAATATATACTTCCGCATTTAAATAAATTTTTGCTAAAATCATCCATGCAACAGCTTTATCTGCTCTACCATGTTCATTTTGCATCGGGTCTTTTAAATTTGCATCGATATCTTTTAATTCAGCCACAATGAAAGCAAATAACTGTGCCCTGTCATATTGTATTGGGTACGAGTTTAATGCCGTATCTTCTGTAATAAAAGCTGCTTTTCCAAAAATGTCCATCATGTAATAGTAAGAGAGTGCTCTTAATAAACGCGCTTCTGCTCTATAAGTTACGATATCTGCACGGGTGGTTGTAGAAACGTTTCTTGCGTCCAATTTGGCATCGGTAGTTTCTCTTAAGAAATTGTTGGCATAGGAAATTGTATTATGCGTTCTACCAAACATTCCAGTTAACAATGGATTTTGAGCAGTCCAAATATTTCGTTGAATTTCTCGTGTTCCTGGATCGTTTTCATAAGACCAAATCATTTGGTCAGCAGACAATGTTTGTAAGTATAATAATACTCTACCAAATTGACTGGTACCGGCATCTAATCCTTGAATAGTAGAACTTCCAGGTCCATCAATTCCAGTTAAAGATAAGTTTGCATATACACCTCCTAATAATTCCTTGTAGGCTGACTCGTTTTTGAATAAATCTTCACCTAATAATGTTTGATCATCATTCGGTGTGATATTTAAATCATCAGTACAAGAAGAAAGTGATACTATCATTACCAATGCTAGTGTACAAATTTTTGTTATTTTATAAGTTGTTTTCATCATCATTTTAGATTAGAATTTAATATTAGCACCTACTAAAAAGGTTCTTGATCTTGGATAAATTAAATTATCGATACCATTAAACACTTCTGGGTCTAAACCAGAATAGTTGGTTAGTGTGAATACATTCTGTATTCCAGCCCAAAGACGAATGCTGTTGGTAGTAAATGCTTTGACAGGTCTGTTAAATGTGTACCCTAATGTGATGTTGTCCATTTTTAAAAACGATGCATTCTCTATATAAATATCAGACAAAATTACATCTGAGGTTACTTTAAAATTGGTGTCTAATACAGTAGTAGGAATGTTTCCTAAGACAGCATTGTCTTGTAATAAAGACAATTGGGCTGAAGAAGAGTTTACATTGTTATAGTTGTAGTTTCCGATACTTGCTCTTAAATTAAATGCCAAGTCAAAGTTTTTGTACGTAAAACTAGATTGCATTCCTAAAGTAACATCTGCTCCAGGGTTTTCTTTTAAGTAGCGATCATCTCCATTTATTATTCCGTCTCCTGTTCTATCAAGGTATGCTCCTTCAATAGGGTTGCCTGCGGTATCGTAAAGTTGTTTGTATACATAGAACGAGTTTGGAGCAAAACCTTCTCTGAAAAGTTGCACAGTGTTCCCCGTTCCACCTGCAATTCCTCCAGTTGTAACATCTTGTCCTAAGGCTAATTTTTTAATTTCACGATCTAAATATGTGGCGTTAAAGTTAACATTCCAGTTTATGTCTTCGCTTTTAATAAGGTCCGTGTTTAAAGAAAATTCTAATCCCCTAACCTGTAATTCCCCAATATTTTGAACAATGCTATTGGTAAAATTAGAACCATCTGCTACTGGAGCATCAAATAATAAATCGGTAGAGTTTTTTTGAAAAGCACCAATTGTTCCAGTTACTTTATTGTTAAACAACCCGTAGTCGATACCAAATTCTAGTGTTGCTGTTTCTTCCCATTTAATGTCTGGATTGATTGCTTGAGGAAGGGTTGATTGGATTGGGTTTCCTCCAAAAATATATCGAGAGTTTGTATTTCCAAATCTATAAGTACTCAAGTAAATCTCGGTGTTACCAATATCTTGTTGTCCTGTAATACCATAACTGGCTCTTAATTTTAGTTCAGAGATGATTTTAGAATCTTTTAAAAAATCCTCATCACTCAATCTCCAGGCCAACGCCGCAGCAGGGAAATTCCCCCACCTGTTTTCTTCACTAAAACGAGAGGTTCCATCTCTTCTGTAAGAAAGTGTTAATAAGTATTTTTCTAGAAATGTAAAGTTCGCTCTACCGAAGTATCCTATTAATACAACATCTGTTGCAGCATAGGCATCAGAAATCCCATTAGGATCTCTTAAATTACGTCCATTAAATCCAGAATTTGTGAATTTTTGATAAGAATACCCAGCAGTAATATCGGTTTTGATATTTTTAAATGTGTTGCTGTAATTTAAATACCCATCTAACAATTTATTTCCTCTATTTTGAAATCCACGAGATTGATTTCCATTTACAGCTGTATTCCAGCTTCTTGGTCCGTTTGAGGCGCTTATGTTGTTATAGGTTCCTTCAGTGGTATCGAATCCTACATTAAGTACCGCTTTCAATGCTGGTAAGAAATGAAACTTGTAATCAAAATTTAAGTTTCCATAATGTCTAAATACTTTTCCTGTATTGTTAGATTGTAATATAGAGGCTACAGGGTTTGTAGTACCATTAGATAGTACAAAACCATCAGCTGTATTTGTATAATGTTGGTAATAACCACCATAAGGACCAGAAGCTCTTACAGGTTGAGTTGGATCATAACGCAATGCAGCTCCAATTCCTCCGGCGGCAAATCTACTGTCTTCAAAAGCTCTATTATAGTTTAAGCTAATTTTTAAATGGTCCTTAAATAAAGAAGGATTCATTGCATAAGATACGTTCGCTCTATCAAATTGAGAGGTTAAAATAGCTCCTTGTTGAAATGAAAACCCTAAAGATAAACGTGTAGGTATTGCATCAAAAAGAGATCCTCTAACGGTTAAGCTATGTTGTGAAGAGGCTGTTGATTGCAGTACTTCATCTTGCCAGTTGGTATTGGCTGTGCCTAATAAGTTGGTGTCTAAGGTTGTTCCAGAAATTGGTTGAGAGTTTACCAAAGCTCTAAATTCATCAGCATTAAAAACATCAACACGGTTGGTTACCTTTCCAAAGTTGTATTGGATATCGTAATCTAGTGAGTATTCTTTTTTTCCTTTTTTAGTCACAATGATAATTACACCATTAGAAGCTCTAGAACCATATATCGAAGTTGCAGAAGCGTCTTTCAAAACAGAAAATGATTCAATATCATTCGGGTTTATGTTGGCAAGTATACCTCTAGAACCTGCTGTTCCATTATTATCTATAGGCAAACCGTCAATAACTATTAAAGGGGCATTGGATGCTCCAATAGAAGACCCTCCACGAATGGTGATTTGAGAACCAGAACCTGGTGCACCACTGGTTGTAATGTTTACCCCTGCAACTCTACCGCTTAGAAGGTTTTCTGGAGTAACAATATTTCCTTTGGTGAAATCTTTAGCTGTAATAGATTCTACAGAACCTGTAGCATCTTTTAAAGTAGTTGTACCATATCCAATAATAACAACTTCATCTAATTTTTGAGCACTCTCAGTTAAAACAACTGTGATGTTAAAATTAAGACCAATTGTTATTTCTTTATTTTCATACCCTACAAAGGAAAAAGTTAAAACATCTCCTGTTTTAATGTTTTTTAATTGAAATTTTCCGTCAAAATCTGTGGAAGTTCCGTTTGTGGTTCCTTTCACAACCACATTTACACCAGGTAAGTTATCTCCTGCTGCTACATCTTTTACTACACCTGACAATGTTTGCTGTGCAAACATTGATAAGGACGATAGCATAAGAATTCCGATGAGTAATAATTTAGTTTTCTTCATGTATAATTTGTTATATAATAACTGTAAATTAGATGTTTGAGTTAACAATAATTTCACATTTCACGGGGTGAATGTATACATTTAACATACAGGTAACAAATACGAAATTGTACGAAAACGGTTTCGTGTTGACAACTTTTATGTTTATTTTTGATAATAATGTAATTCGGACTCTATTTTTTTATAATCTTTACAAAATATGAAGCAAAAAATCACCATTAAAGCAATAGCGAAAGAATTGGGAGTCTCTAATTCAACAGTTTCAAAAGCTTTAAGTGATAGTCATGAAATAAGTAAAGAAACAAAGGATCGGATTAGAGCTTTTGCTAAATATAGCAATTACAAGCCAAACAGCTTGGCGTTGCAGTTGCGAAACCAAAAAACCAAAGTAATAGGGGTCATTATTCCTAAAATTGTACATCATTTTTTTTCTACAGTAATAAGTGGTATTGAAAATACCGCTACAGAAAGAGGGTATAATGTTATGATTTGCTTTTCTAATAACTCTTATAAAAGAGAAGTAGAGAATTTAGAGGTTTTAACAAATGGGAGCGTAGATGGTTTGTTGGTTTCATTGTCAAAAGAAACCTTAGAGAATCATGAATCGTTGCATTTTCAAAACTTGATTGAGAATGAAACCCCATTGGTGATGTTTGATCGCGTTGATGATAGAATTCAGTGTGATAAAGTAATTGTTGATGATAAAGGAGCTGGATATAAAGCAACAAAATATTTATTAGAAACGGGGTGTAAAAAAATTGGGTTGATTACGACTCCACAGCATATTACCGTAGGTGCCTTACGAAGAGATGGTTATGAGAGAGCCTTGAGAGAGAATGGGGTTTTTATTGATAGAAAGTTGATTGCCGAGGTAGATGAAGAAAAGGTATTGCATGACGAAATAGCATTGTTGTTTGATCAAAAAATTGACGCAATTTTTGCTGTAAATGAAATTTATGCTGCTGTGGCCATTCGAATCGCAAAAGAAAAAGGCCTGAGAATTCCACAAGATGTTTCTGTTATTGGATTTACAGATGGATTGATCTCAGAATATTCATCTCCATCAATTACGACCATTGTGCAACATGGCTATACTATGGGAAAGCAAGCAGCAGAATTATTACTTGATAGAATAGAAAATAAAAATAATATTAAAGAACCTCAAACAAAGGTAATCTCTAGTAATTTAAAGGTAAGAGAGTCTAGTTTGTAGTGGTTTGTTAGTGCTAAAAACAGCGTGATTATTAAATATTTTTTATAAGTATAAATAAAAAATTATATATTTACCGCCTAATTAAGCTTATCAATAGTTTTACATTTCACACTTTAAATGTATTGATAAGTTGTAAAAACTTATCGTAGTATTAATTATAATATACGATAATGAACAAGCAAAAGCTAAGCTTTTTAGAAATCTGGAACATGAGTTTTGGGTTTTTAGGAATCCAATTTGGAATGGCCCTAACCGGTGGTTTCATGTCTCGAATTTTTCAAACTCTTGGAGCAGAAATAGATGATATCCCGATTCTTTGGGTAGCAGCTCCACTAACAGGTTTGATTGTACAGCCCATTATTGGTTATATGAGTGATAGAACTTGGAGTCCGAGATGGGGAAGACGTAGACCGTATTTTCTTATAGGTGCCGTCTTGAGTTCATTAGCATTATTAATAATGCCTCATTCTCCAACACTTTGGATTGCTGCAGGTTTTTTATGGGTATTAGATGCTTCAATAAATATTTCAATGGAGCCCTTTAGAGCATTGGTAGCTGATAAATTACCGAACTCTCAACGTTCTTATGGTTTTGTTATTCAGACATTAATTATTGGTGTTGGTACTTGGATTGCTAGTAGTTTACCATGGATGGTATCTCAATTTGGAGTGAGTGATGCAGCAGAATCTGGTGTAATTCCAATGTCTGTGAAGGTGGCATTTAGTATTGGTGCTTTTGTGTTTTTAGCAAGTATTTTATACACCGTTTTTACCACAACAGAGTATCCACCTGAAGACCTAAAGGAATTTGAAAAGGAAAAAGCAAAAAAGAATCAATTCATTCCTGATATTTTAAACAATATTAGAAACATGCCTAGCATCATGAAAAAATTAGGTTTGGTCCAGTTTTTTAGTTGGTTCGCCTTTTTTACTATGTGGAGCTTAGCAAACCCGGCATTAACAGAACATGTTTTTCTTACACCGGCTCCTATAGAGGCTAATTTTGATATGGCTATTGCCACACAAAAAGAAGCATTCGATATTGCAAATACGGCTTTTCAGAAATCATCAAATGAAGTAGGTACCTATATGGGGATCTATGGTTTGTCTTCAATGGCTTTTGCGTTGATTCTTGTTTTGTATACAGCAAAAAGAAGAATTAATAGAAAGTTTGTGCATATGGGGTCTTTAATTTTAGGTGGTTTCGGTTTTATATCGATGTATTTTATACCGTCTCCAGAATATTTAGTGGTTTCATTTGCTTTGATAGGCTTCTCTTGGGGAAGTATTTTATCAATGCCATATGCCATGTTATCAAGCTCAGTAGACCCAAAGAAAATGGGAGTTATTATGGGTGTTTTCAATATGTTTATTGTCATACCACAAATTATAGCTGCCTTAGGCGGAATCACATTTGTGTCAGGGTTGTTAGGAGAGAAACCAATTAATGCAATGACAGTTGCAGGTTTAAGTTTAATTATTGCAGGTCTTTGTAATTTATTTATAACAGATAAAAATGCAATTACATATAGAGAGAATAACGAATAGATGAGTAGAAAAGGATTCATATTTGATTTGGATGGTGTTATTGTTGATACTGCCAAATATCATTTTATAGCATGGAAAAACCTTGCTAATAGTATAGATATAGATTTTACAGAATTACAAAACGAACAACTAAAAGGAGTAAGTAGAGTAAAATCTTTAGAGAAAATTTTAAAATGGGGAGGTAAAGAGATTTCAGAAAACCAATTTACCAACCTCATGCAACAAAAAAACGACGACTATTTAAGTCACATTGATAAAATGGATACTCAAGAAATTTTGCCAGATGTGTGTAAAATTTTAGATTTTTTATCTGAAGAGCAACAAGGGATAGCATTGGGATCTGCAAGTAAAAATGCACGTATGATTCTGAATAAAGTAAGTCTTATCAATCAGTTTGAGGCAATTGTAGACGGAAACGATGTAACTAAGGGAAAACCAAATCCGGAAGTATTTTTAAACGCAGCGACAGCATTAAACATAGAAAAAGAGCATTGTATTGTGTTTGAAGATTCGGTAGCCGGAATTCAAGCGGCAAATGCAGCTAATATGATTTCTATCGGAATTGGAAACGCCGTCGTTTTGCATGAGGCAGATTATGTCTTCAATGATTTCACAGAAATGGATATCGATTTTATTAAAAAGTTAATTAAAGAATAACAGCAAATGTCATTAAGAACGAAATGAAGGTGTCTTTTTTAAAAGATAGCGAGTTCATTTCTTAGAATGACTAAAAAAGAGAGAAGGATGAATCAAGATTATATAAAACCCGACAATTGGTCGATTATAGAAGAAGGATTTGATGAAAGTCGAGTAAAATCGTCAGAAAGTTTATTTAGTATTGGAAACGGGGCAATGGGGCAGCGTGCTAATTTTGAAGAAGCATACTCAGGAGCAAGCTTTCAAGGAAGCTATATTGCAGGTGTCTATTATCCAGATAAAACCAGAGTTGGTTGGTGGAAAAATGGATATCCAGAATATTTTGCGAAAGTACTGAATGCGCCAAATTGGATTGGAATTAATGTACTTGTAAATGACCAAGAGTTAGATTTACATAGGTGTACAGGCATTCAAGGCTACAAGAGAGAACTAAACATGAAAGAAGGTTGGTTGTCTCGTAGTTTTAAGGCTACTTTACCGAATAAGATTACAATTAAAGTAGAATCGAAACGATTTTTAAGCTTGTCACATGATGAACTGGGGGCTATTGAATATCAAATAACCCCAGTAAATAAAGATGCGAAAATTACTTTTCAGCCTTATTTAGATAGCGGAATTACGAATGAAGACACCAATTGGGATGATGCTTTTTGGAACACGAAAAATGTTTCAAAAGAAAATAATCAAGCATTTATTGAAGCACACACGATGAAAACAAACTTTCATACCTGTACTTTTATGCAATCTGAATGTTTTGTCAATGGAGAAGTTAAAGAAACGTTCACAGAAGTAAATCAATCAGAAACCAACATTAGTTTTAGCTATTCAGCAGAAATTAAACAGCATGAGACCTATTCTATTCATAAGTTTGGTGGGTATGTTGTTGATAGAAATCATGATAAGAATCAATTGGTTGCTGTAGCTAAAGAGGCTTTAGCTGTTGCTACAGAAAAAGGGTTCAACACTTTATTAGAAGAGCAAAAAGAAGCTTGGGCAACTATTTGGGACATGGCAGACATTACTATTGAAGGTGATGTAAAGGCACAACAAGGAATCCGTTTTAATATTTTTCAGTTGAATCAAACCTATTTAGGTAAAGATTCAACATTAAATATAGGTCCTAAAGGATTTACGGGAGAGAAATATGGAGGAAGTACCTATTGGGATACAGAAGCCTATTGTATTCCGTTTTATATGGCAACTAAAAACCAAGAAGTAGCTAGAAATCTATTGACCTATAGATACAATCAACTAGATAAAGCTATTGAAAATGCAGGGAAATTAGGTTTTACGAATGGAGCAGCTTTGTATCCAATGGTTACAATGAATGGTGAAGAATGTCATAACGAATGGGAAATCACTTTTGAAGAAATCCATAGAAATGGTGCTATTGCATTTGCAATTTATAATTACCATCGTTATACGGCGGATTATTCTTATATCCTAGAAAAAGGATTGGAAGTATTGATTGGAATTGCACGTTTTTGGCAACAAAGAGCTACCTATTCTGACGCGAAAAAAGAATATGTGATTTTGGGTGTAACTGGGCCAAATGAATATGAGAATAATGTAAATAACAATTGGTATACCAACTATACAGCACAATGGTGTATCAAATATGCCTTAGAGAATTTAGGGAAAGTGGCGTCGGATTTTAGTGCTGAGTATTCACGTATCACTAAAAAAACGAACATTACTCTAGAAGAACTAGAGAAATGGAAAGCTGTTGCAGATAACATGCATTATCCATATTCAGAAGAACAACAAGTGTATTTGCAACAAGAAGGATTTTTGGATAAAGAACTTGTTACTGTTAAGAATTTAGCAAAAGAACACAGACCAATTAACCAAAAATGGTCTTGGGATCGAATTTTACGTTCACCATACATTAAGCAAGCAGATGTACTGCAAGGGTTCTACTTTTTTGAAGATGACTTTACAACTGAGGAATTGAAAAACCATTTCGATTTTTATGAGCCTTATACGGTTCACGAGAGTTCATTGTCGCCGTGTGTGCATAGTATTCAAGCGGCAAAATTAGATAGAATGGAACAGGCGTACACATTTTATTTACGTACTTCTCGTTTAGATTTAGATGATTACAATCACGAGGTAGAAGAAGGTTTGCATATTACTTCTATGGCAGGTACATGGATGAGTATAGTAGAAGGGTTTGGTGGAATGAGAATAAAAAATGACATGATTTCATTTGAAACTAGAATTCCATCTCAATGGAAAAGTTATTCATTTAAGGTGAATTTTAGAAATCAAGTTATAAAAGTAAATGTTTCTCAAAATGAAACTAGTTTTGAACTGCTTCAAGGAGAAGAGTTGTCCATTTTAGTGAATGATAAATTAGTGCACATAAATTCAAAAAACGTAGTAACGCTATAACGGTATTTAAAACATCTTTTACAATGAAAAAAAATAGTTTCTTTTTATATGTGGGTTTCGTATTGTTCTTTATTTCGTGTAAAGAAACGAATCAACAGAATGCTGATCTAGCAGAAAGTGTTAGTGTAAAAGAAATTTTTGAAATAGAAAGAGTTGAGCCACCAAATTGGTGGGTTGGTTTTAAAAATAGGAAGTTACAGCTTTTGGTGAAATCCCCCGAAATCACTAAAGCTGTGCCTCGTATTTCTTATGAAGGAGTCATTATAGAAAGTGTTTCAAAAGCGGATAGTCCAAATTATTTATTTCTGAATTTGTCAATATCGAAAGAAGCTAAACCTGGAAAGTTTAACATCGTTTTTACTTTTGGAAATGGAGAAAAGAAAACGCATACATATCAATTAAAAGCACGAAAAAAAACTGCTGAAAGTTATATTGGGTTCAAGAGTTCGGATGCGGTTTATTTAATTACGCCGGATCGTTTTGCAAATGGAAATATATCAAATGATCAAATTAATGGGTTGTTGGAGCAAGAAGTAAATAGAAAGCATGATTACAAGCGACATGGTGGAGACATTAAAGGGATTACCAATAACCTTGACTATATTTATGAGTTGGGGTTTACGGCAATTTGGCCAAGTCCTTTGTTAACAAATGATATGAAAAGTGGTTCATATCATGGATATGCAATGACCGATTTTTATCAAGTAGATCCGAGGTTTGGAACCTTAGATGATTATAAAGAGTTGGCGTCAAAAATGTCAGACAAACGAATGAAATTAATTATGGATCAGGTTGCGAATCATTGTGGATTGGAACATTGGTGGATGAAAGATTTGCCTTTTAAAGACTGGGTAAACGATCAAGATAATTACGAAAAAAATAGACAAACTTGGACTTGGAAAAAGACTAAAACTTCAAACCATAGAAGAACCAGCAATCAAGATACATATGCTTCTAAAATAGATAAAAGGGAAATGGCAGATGGTTGGTTTGTTGAAACAATGCCCGATTTAAATCAGCAGAATCCTTTTATGGGAACCTACATCACACAAAATAGTATTTGGTGGATTGAGACCTTAGGCCTAGGCGGGATTAGACAAGACACATATCCATATCCAGATAAAGAATTTATGTCGAACTGGGCGGGAGCAATTATGAATGAGTATCCAAATTTTAGTATTGTAGGTGAAGAATGGAGTTACAATCCATTATTAGTTGCTTATTGGCAAAAAGGAGCAAAGAATAAAGATGGATATCAATCTAATTTGACTTCGACAATGGATTTTCCAATGCAGTCAAATATTGTGAATGCATTGAATGAAAAGGAATCTTGGGATACCGGTTTGGTAAAAATGTACGAAGGGTTGGCAAATGATTTTGCATACGCCACTCCAAAAGATATTATGGTTTTTCCAGACAATCATGATATGAGTAGAATTTTTACACAGCTAAAAGGAAGTGTAGAAAACACAAAAATGGCCTTGAGTTATCTATTGTGTTTGCCTAGAACTCCGCAATTGTATTATGGTACAGAAATATTGATGGACGATTTTGCAAAACCTGGAGACCATGGTTTAATACGAACAGATTTTCCGGGAGGTTGGAAAGATGATTCGATAAATGCTTTTACAGGAAAAGGATTATCAGAGACACAAAAAAGCATGCAATCTTATTTGAAAAAACTATTGAACTACCGCAAGTCTAGTAAGGCAATTCATAATGGAAAAACGGTCCATTTTGCTCCTGATAATGGAGTATATGTGTTGTTTAGGATTGTTGAAGGTGAAACAGTTGTACATATTATTAATAAAAATGAGAAATCCATAACGATTGATTTAAAAAGATTTTCTGAAGTTGGATTGAATGGCAAAATAGTAAAGAACATTGTTACCGGAGAAGATTTTGTTTGGAATGATAGTTTAGAATTGAAACAAAAAGGGAGTCTGATTTTAACGACAAAAAAATAGTTTTAAAAATGAAGAGAATTCTTTCTGTAGTAGTCCTGCTTATTGTATTCAACCTTTCATCTCAGGTAACCATTATTGTAGATGAGTTGCCGAAAGGAACCCCAGAAAATGCATCAATTTTTATTTCAGGAGATTTTGAAGATTGGTCAGGTGGAAAAAAAACATATAAATTAGAGAAAAAGGACAATTGGTATTCTATTACATTCAAAGATCTTTCTAAAAATATACTATTTAAATTTACGCAAGGTTCTTGGAAAACGGGAGAATGTGCTGTTGACGGTACGAGTATAGGTAATCGATCTCATAAACTTAATAAGGCGAAGGATACTTTACGTCTTCAAATTGCTGGTTGGAGTCATTTAACAAGTCATAAAAAATCATCTACAGCGACAAAAAATGTCATTGTTTTATCCAAAGAATTTGAGATTCCAAATTTAAATAGAAAGCGCACAGTTAGACTGTATTTACCTCCTGGATATTATAAGTCTAAAGAGGCATTTCCTGTAGTGTATATGCACGATGCTCAAAATATTTTTGATATAGAGACTTCTTATTCTGGTGAATGGGGTGTTGATGAAACGTTGAATAAACTATACAGAGATAAAAATTTTAAAGTAATTGTTGTCGGAATTGACAACGGAGGTTCTAAGCGTTTGGATGAATACTCTCCATGGAAGAATGATGCATACGGAGGCGGAGAAGGAGATGATTATTTAGATTTCTTGGTGAATGCATTGAAACCTTTTATTGATTCTAATTATAAAACATTAACAGATAAAAAAAATACGGCGATTATTGGTAGTTCTATGGGCGGCCTAATTTCGCATTATGCAGGATTAAAATACCCTGCAATTTTTGGAAAAATAGGCGTGTTTTCGCCGGCATTTTGGTTTGCACCAGAAGTTAAAGAGTTCTCTAAAAAGCATGGAGGATTAAAAGATACCAGAATGTATTTTTTAGCTGGAGGGAAAGAAGGGAGTAATACCGCCTATAATGAGATCAGTAAGACTGTGAAGGATATGAATACAATGGTTGAAACTTTAAATAATCAGGGTTTTACTCCAGAGAATGTTACATCTAAAGTTGTTCCAGAAGGAAGGCATAATGAAAAGTTGTGGAGAACCAATTTTGAAGAATCAATGTTATGGTTATTTCAAAAGGATCTAAAACAAAGAACATTTGTGAGTTCAGAAAAACTGAATGACCAATTAAAACTGACAGTTTCTGATGGAAGCTATGCTATTAAGTTTTACACATCAACAATTGCAGAAACTACTTTTGTTCCAAAGGGACAAAAGCAACAAGCTACTCCTTCTCATGCAGTGGTGTTGCAGTCGGATTTTAGAAAAGCGAGCTATAAAGAAACCAAGCAGTCGATTGTATTTAAGACAACAGAACTATCTGTAGTTATAAATAAAGCGCCTTTTTCTATTTCGTATTGGCATAAAGGTAAAGAAGTGATTTCTGAAAAAAATGGATACCAACAGAATGATGAATTTGAAACCATACAGTTTAAATTGAGTTCTGATGAAGTATTGTATGGTGGAGGAGCCAGAGCCTTGGGGATGAATAGAAGAGGAAATCGATTGCAGTTGTACAATAAAGCGCACTATGGATATGAAGCGGAATCTAAATTGATGAATTTTACAATGCCTATTGTCTTATCCTCAAAAAAATACATGCTTCATTTTGACAATGCACCTATTGGTTACTTAGATTTAGACAGTAAAAAAGAGAATACATTAACCTATGAAACTATTTCAGGAAGAAAAACCTATCAAATAATTGTTGGTGATTCGTGGTTGGACCTCATTGATAATTATACAGATTTAACAGGGAAACAGCCTTTGCCTCCTCGTTGGGCTTTGGGTAATTTCTCAAGTAGATTTGGGTATCACTCACAAAAAGAAACTGAGCAAACCATTGCTGAGTTTAGAAAAGAGAAAATTCCGGTTGATGCCATTATTTTGGATTTGTATTGGTTTGGTAAAGACTTAAAAGGAACAATGGGAAACTTAGAAGTGTTTAAGGACTCGTTTCCAGATGTAAAAAAAATGACAGCGAACCTGAAGCGAAAAGGAGTAAAAACGATTTTTATTACAGAGCCTTTTGTGTTGACAACTTCCAAAAAATGGAAAGATGCTGTAGAAAAAGAGGTGTTGGCAAAAGACAGTATTGGAAATCCATTTACCTTTGATTTTTACTTTGGGAATACTGGATTGATAGATATTTATAACCCAAAAGGAAAGCAATGGTTTTGGGCTATTTACAAAGAAATTAAAGCATTGGGCGTTGATGGTTTCTGGGGGGATTTAGGAGAGCCAGAAGTGCATCCATCAGCCTTAAAGCATTTTACAGGGACTGCAGATGAGGTACATAATATTTATGGTCATGATTGGGCAAGATTACTATTTGAGGGCTATCAGAAAGAATTTCCGAATGAGCGGCCATTTATTTTAATGCGTGCTGGCTATTCTGGGTCTCAGAGGTTCGGTATGATTCCTTGGTCTGGAGATGTGAATAGAACTTTTGGAGGCTTGCAGTCGCAACCAGAAATTGCATTACAAATGGGAATGCAAGGAATGGGATACATGCATTCTGATTTAGGTGGATTTGCAGGCGCAAATTTAAATGATGAATTGTATACACGTTGGTTGCAATACGGAGTTTTTCAACCGATTTATAGACCGCATGCACAAGAAGAAGTGCCTAGTGAACCAATATTTAGAGCGTCAAAAACGAAGGCGTTGGCTAAAAAATCTATAGAACTGCGTTATCGATTATTACCATATAATTATACCCTGGCTTTTGAAAATAATCAAAAGGGAGCGCCTTTAATGAGGCCTTTGTTTTTTGAGGAGCCTGAAGATATAGCGTTGCAAGTAAATTCAGAGACCTATTTATGGGGGAATGATTTTTTAATTACGCCAATTACTTTTGCAGAGAAGAAATATCAGAAGGTCTATTTCCCGAAAAAAAGCAATTGGTTTGATTTTTACACCGATGAAAAAGTTGCAGGAGGAAAAACGAGAGAGATTCAAACAAGCAAAGAATACATTCCAACTTTTGTGAGAGCTGGTGCTTTTATTCCAATGACAAAGGTGATCCAATCTACAGTTGCTTTTAATTCTAATGAAATCATTTTACATTATTACCATGATGATTCAGTTGTGCAAAGTGAAGGAAAGTTGTATTTAGATGATGGTATTACAGCAAATGCTTTTGAAAAAGAAAAATATGAATTGCTTCAATTTAAGAGTGTATTCAATAAAACATCTTTGGTAATTCATTTTTCTGCAGAAACAGGTTCTCAATATGCTAAGAATCAAAAAGATATTCACCTTGTAGTTCATAACATTCAACAGAAGCCAGCAAAAGTAGTAGTTGCAGGCTCAGAAGCTGTATTTGCTTGGGATGATAAAACAAATAAATTGTCAATTTCAGTAACATGGCAAACAAAAAATAATAAAAAAATAACAATACAATTTTAAAAACATGAAGCGAATTTTAACAATATTTATAAGTCTTATTGTTTTATCTAGTTGTGGCTCTAAACAGGCAAAAACAGAAATTAGCAAAGGCCCTTTTGTTTGGGAAGCGGCAAACGTGTATTTTTTATTGACAGATCGTTTTTATAATGGAGATACTTCAAATGATGTCAATTTTGATAGAACCAAGGAAACAGGAAAGTTAAGAGGTTTTGAAGGTGGAGATATTAAAGGAATTATTAAAAAGCTAAAAGAAGGGTATTTTACAAAATTAGGTGCCAATGCCATTTGGATGACGCCTGTAGTAGAACAAATTCATGGCGGAACAGATGAAGGGACTGGGTTAACCTATGCCTTTCATGGGTATTGGCCTAAGGATTGGACAAAGATAGAACCTAATTATGGAACAAAAGAGGAACTGAAAGAGTTGGTTGAGTTGGCGCATAAACAGGGTATTAGAGTGTTGTTTGATGCCATAATAAACCATACTGGTCCGGTTACAGATAAAGATCCTGTTTGGCCTTCAGATTGGGTACGAACAGCACCACAGTGCACCTATAAAGATTCAGGAACTACAATTCCGTGCACCTTGGTTGAAAATTTACCTGATGTAAAAACGGAAAGCAATGAAGCAGTTGAGTTGCCACCATATTTAGTGGAAAAGTGGAAAGCAGAAGGCCGATATGATGAAGAAGTTGCTGAGCTGAATGCTTTTTTTGAAAGAACAGGTTATCCAAGAGCCCCGAGGTTTTACATTATTAAATGGCTAACAGATTATATTACAGAGTTCGGAATTGATGGATATAGAGTTGATACTGTAAAGCATGTAGAAGCTACGGTATGGCAAGAGTTTAAAAAGGAATGTGATGTTGCTTTTAATCAATGGAAAAAAGAAAACCCTAAGAGCGTTTTAGATGCGAATCCTTTTTATTTAGTAGGCGAGGTATATGGGTATGGGGTACACACTAAAAAAGAATATAAGTTTGGTGATAAAAAGGTGAATTATTTTGATCAAGCTTTTCAAAGTTTAATCAATTTTCAATTTAAATGGGATGCCAAACAGAAGCCAATGGCAGAAGTGTTTAAGTCGTATGCACATATACTTCAAAACGATTTTAAAGGTTTTGGGACGATGAATTATATTAGCTCTCATGATGATGGACAACCGTTCGATGCTAAAAGGGAAAAATCGCTATTGGCAGGGACATTATTGTTATTAGCTCCCGGAACCTCACAAATTTATTATGGAGATGAGTCTGCTCGTTCTTTAGTTGTAGAAGGCACAGTTGGCGATGCAACGTTGCGTTCATTTATGAATTGGGAAGAGGTTTTGGAAGATGAAAAGAGCAAACAGACATTGTTACATTGGCAGAAATTAGGGCAGTTTAGATGTAAGCATGTTAGTATCGGAGCTGGAGTGCATCAGCAGATATCAGAAAAACCATATGTGTTTTCAAGAGTATATTCTAAAGAGAATTATGAAGATAAGGTTGTAATTGGATTAAATCTTTTGAAAGGAAAGAAAAGTATCCCTGTTGGAGATGTCTTTTCTGACGGAGAATTACTTCGAGAAGCTTATTCAGGAGTTGAGATAAAAGTAGTTAATGGTAAAGTCGAATTAAATTCTGAACAAACACTAGTATTATTAGAAAAAAAGAATAATTAAATGAAGAAAACAATAGTAGTTCTAATTGGTTTCCTTGCATTTTTTGCATGTAAAACTGAAGAAAAAACAGCAACAAAAACGATAGCTCCAATTTCTAATCGAGTATTGGAAACTGCAGTGATATATGAAGCGAATATTAGGCAGTATTCAAAAGAAGGAACTTTTGATGCTTTTACAAAAGACATTCCGCAGTTAAAAGAATTAGGGGTGAAAATTATTTGGATGATGCCCATTTTTCCGATTTCAGAAACAAAAAGAAAGGCTACGGGTGGCGATTTTGCATCAAAAATTGAAGACTCTAATGAGCGTGCAAAAGCGTTGGGGAGTTACTATGCTGTTTCAGATTTTAAAAAAATAAACCCAGAATTTGGAACTATTGAAGACTTTAGGAAATTGGTAAAGGCAGCTCATGATAATGGCATGTATGTTATTTTAGACTGGGTGCCAAATCATACAGGATGGGATCATACATGGTTAAAAACCAATCCAGAGTTTTATACAAAAAATGCAAAAGGAGAAATTACGGATCCTTTAAATGAAGATGGAGAGCCTGTTGGATGGGCAGATGTTGCAGATTTAAACTATGATAATAATGGATTGCGAGCAGAAATGATAAATGACATGTTGTATTGGTTACAACATGAACAAGTAGATGGTTTTCGTTGTGATGTAGCAGGATCTGTGCCGACAAATTTTTGGCAAGAAGCAATACCAAAATTAAGAGCTCAAAAAGATATTTTTATGTTAGCTGAAGCCTGGGAACCTGAATTGTTAAAAGAAAACTTGTTTGATATGGCATATGGATGGGATAGGCATCACACGCTAAATGAGCTTGCAAAAGGAGTGGATGCTCCTAGCAAATGGGATGAAAACTATGCGAAAGATACAGCTCGTTATGAAGCAAATGATATTTTGATGACCTTTGTAACCAATCATGATGAAAACTCATGGAATGGTACTGTGAAAGAAAGAATGGGGGATGCGTCAGAAGTGTTAACAGTATTGAGTTATGTAGCACCAGGGATGCCGTTGATTTATTCAGGACAAGAATATGGCTTAAATCACCGATTAAAATTCTTTGAGAAAGATGTTATTCCGCATACCAAAGGCGAAGAATGGGGCTTGTTAAATGCTTTAGGTGATTTAAAAAGAACAAACTCGGCTTTGCATGGGGGGAAAAATGCAGCAGAATATATTCGATTGAATACGAATAAAGAAATATTAGCCTTTGTAAGAAAGAAAGGGAGTGATGAGGTAGTTTTTGTTGCCAATTTATCAAAAGAGCCTACTAAAGCTGTTTGTGGGGTTGAAGGGACTTATGTAGACTATGTTACTGGAGAAAAAATAAAACTATCTAACACGAAGCCTTTGAATTTTGGAGCGTGGGGATATAAAGTCTTTGTAAAAGAATAAATAGAAATAAATGCAACTTAAATATATAAACTCTAGTGAAAGCTAGAGTTTTTTTTGCTTCTTAGAATCGTTTGGAGACTGCGAATTTCGATTTGCTTTCTAGGTACATAAAACGGCTGTTACTATTATAAATATTGAAGTTCTTGATTGAAAAAAAACCCACCGCTACAAGAGGGTGGGAAAATTGCTATGAAAAAGAAAAGTGCTAGATCGCACTAATTTTCAAGTTAAAGATACTGAATTGGTTCTTTGTTTGAAAAGAAATAGATGAAATTAGGTAATTGTACCTGTTGTGTTGGGGCAAAAATAAGGGCATAAAAAAACCACTCTTTAAAAAGAGTGGTTTTGGTGGTGCCTCCAGGAATCGAACCAGGGACACATAGATTTTCAGTCTATTGCTCTACCAACTGAGCTAAGGCACCATTCGCGTATTGCGGGTGCAAATATACTACCTCTTTTTTTAATTTACCAAATAAAATTGTAAAAAATCTGTTGTATTTTTGGAGCTTATTTAATATCGAGGTATGAATTTAGTTATTGATGTAGGGAATACAAGAATCAAAGCAGCTGTTTTTGAGAACAATAGATTGGTTGAGTTGCTGATTTTTGCAGAAGAAGAGCTGTTGAATAAAGTCGATTTTTTTTTATCAAAATATACTATAACTGATGGCATATTGTCTTCAGTAACCGTTTTAGCCGAGCATATGCTATCTGATTTGCAGAAAAAAATGTCTTTTATGATGTTAAACGTTACAACAAAAGTGCCGTTTGTGAATAACTATAAAACAAAAGAAACTTTAGGGGTGGATAGAATTGCAGTTGTTTCTAATGCTTCAAAAAACTTCTCAAAAGAAAATGTATTAATAATTGATGCAGGGACCTGTATTACATATGATTATATAAACGCTAGCAATGAATATTTAGGAGGCGCTATATCTCCTGGGATTGAAATGAGGTATAAATCATTAAATTATTTTACGTCAAAGCTTCCTTTGTTGGAAAAAAAAGAAACAAATTTTAGTATTGGAGGTACAACAAAAGAAAGCATGCATGCTGGTGTTGTTACTGGTGTTGTTGGAGAGATTTCATTCATGATTGATCAATATAAAGAAAAAAATCAATATTTAACAGTAGTTTTAACAGGAGGAGATACATATTTCTTGGCTAAACAATTAAAAAGTAGCATATTTGCCAATCCAAATTTTGTTTTGGAGGGGTTAAACACAATTTTGATATATAACAAAGAAGAATGCTAAAGAAAATTTTCTATATATTTTTACTATTTATTTCAATAAAAACTTACGGTCAAAGATCTAATTCTTCACCGTACTCATTGTTTGGTATAGGCCAGAAATATAGCTCGCAAACTGTAGAGCAAGCTAGTATGGGGGGCGTAGGAGTGTCATATTTGAGCTCGTATCATCTAAACTTTATAAACCCAGCGGCCAATGCAAGCCTACGTTTTGCAACGTATTCTGTAGGTCTAAATGTAAATGATTTAACTATAGAAGATAGTTCTGGTTCACAAAAATCAACGTCTACAAGTGTTTCTTATATTAATATTGGCTTTCCTGTAGGGAAAAGAGCCGGTGTCTCATTTGGATTGAAACCGAATACATCTGTTGGGTATTCTTTATTGAGTGTTACAAATGATACAAATGGTGATCCGTTTGAAGCAACGAGATTTTATGGTTCTGGAGGAACAAATAAAATATATGGTGCGTTCGGTATCGGGGTGACTAAAAACTTAAATGTAGGTTTTGAAGCCGAGTATGTTTTTGGAAAAACAGAAAATAACATTACTTCTCAAAAGGCAAATGTGCATTTGGGAACTAAAAATAATGAAATTACGACCATCAGAGGAACAGGATTGAAAATTGGGTTGTTGTATCATAAAAAACTTTCAAATAAGATAAATTTGAATGTTGGAGCAGCATTTAAATTGGAAAATAATTTAACCACTAATGGTACCGAATATTTGTACTCTGCCTCTTTTCAGCAAGATGGAAGCGAAACTCCAAGAGACACGCTTTATTCAGCTGCTATTAAAGGAAGTGTTAAAAACCCTTTAAAAACGACACTGGGTGTTGGTTTTGGTAAAGATAATAAATGGTACGCAGCGTTCGACTATGAGTTTCAAAATTCGTTAGATATTCAAGGGTCATTATTGACAAGTAGTTCGTCGTATGCATATGGGAAGTCAAATAGAATTTCTATTGGAGGATTTTATATTCCTAAGATGAACTCAATTTCTAGTTACTGGGAAAGAGTAACGTATAGAGGTGGTGTGAGGTTTGAAGATACTGGATTGCTTGTAAATGGAGCAAATACACAAGGATATACTAAAATTAAAGACTTTGGCATATCTTTTGGTCTAGGATTACCATTAAAAGATTTATCTAATCTTAATTTAGGGATTGAGTATGGTAAAAAAGGAACAACCATGAATAATTTAATACAAGAAAACTATTTTAATTTTAAACTTAGTTTATCTTTGAATGCCATAGGTAACTTGGCTTGGTTCCAGAAAAGAAAAATTGATTAATATAAACTGACAGATGATGAAAAAAATTACTCTTATTCTAGTAGCAATAGTATTGCTTTCAAACTCAAAAGTTAATGCACAAGCCTCTCAGGATTGTACCATAAAATATAATTTATTTAAAGGAGAGTATCAGACTAAAAAATACGATGCTGCTCAACTAAAACTGGTTGCCTTAATGAACGACTGCCCGAAGTTGTCTGTTAATATTTATATATATGGAGATAAACTGGCAAAAGCAAAATTTAAAAGCGCAACAAATAAAACAGAATACTCAAATTTAATTAAAAAAATATACGAGCAAAGATTACAGTACTTTAAGAAAGATGAAGCGAAGGTACATAGTGATTATGCAACGTTTTTAGCTAAAAATGAACTGGCAACAGATGAGGAGATATTTGCATTGCTTGAAAATGCATATGCTATTGATCCATCTAGAATGGGAGTGAGAAATATTTATAAATATTTTCAGGGTGTAACAGATAGAAATAAAGACAGCAACGCGCAGAAAGTATTTGATACCTATGATGATGTATTAGAGTCTGTAAGTAAGAAATTAGACTATTACGCAAAGAAATTGGCACCCATCAAAGTAAAAGTTGATAATGGTGAAACATTGGGGAAAAGAGATAAGACAAATTTAAGAGCTTATACGGTGAATTCAAAATCCCTTGGTATGGTAGAATCAGGTCTTGATAAAATGATTATTGATTTGTCAACTTGTGATCGATTGGTTCCGTTGTATACGAGAGATTTTGAAAGTAATAAAACAAATGGACAATGGTTAAGTAGAGCTGTTTCAAGAATGTTTACAAAAGGTTGTACTGATGAGCCTTTGTATGAAAAATTAGTTGAAGCGTGGGTTGCCGCAGATCCTTCACCTAAAACAACGGTATACTATGCAGGGATTCTTTACAAAAAAGGGAAAGAATCTGAAGCAATGGAATATTATAAAAAGGCAGTAGATCAGGAGCCAGATACATTTGAGAAAGCTAAAAATTTATATAAAATTGCACAATTGTTTGCTAAAAAAGGGCAAAAAAGTCAAGCTAGAAATTATGCAAGACGAGCAATAAAAAATAATCCTAATTTTGGAAAAGCATATTTATTGATTGCAGGATTGTATGCTACAAGTGTTAACCAATGTGGATCTACGGAGTTCGAAAAAAGAATGGTATATACTGCAGCGTTAAGAAAAGCACAAAGAGCGGCAGCTGTAGATCCAAGTATTGCTTCTAAAGCAGCTAGATATATCAGAAACTATAGATCACAAGAACCTTCAAAAACTTTGTTGTTTACACAAACCATTGAAGCGGGAACTTCTCATACCATTAAATGTTGGATTGGAGAAACAGTAAAGGTTTCACAAAAATAAGAATGCATCTTAAGGTACATAAAATAGGTAAAAACATTGCTGCTATTAGTTTAGTAGCAATGTTTTTTTCTTGTACTAATAATTCGAATGAGGTAAGAAATCTGTTATTGACTAAAAATCAACCGATTTCAATAGCGATCAACGTGAATCCTTATATTTATAAAGATTCGGGTAGGGTGACTTCAAAATTTACAACTCCGTTATTAGAAGATTTTAGTAATAGAGTAAACCATCCTTATAAAAAGTTTCCAAAGGGTATCATTTTAGTCACATTTAGCAACCATGGTCTTGATTCAATTACGATTAAAGGTGATTTTTGTCTGACTTATACGAAAACATTGATTTCTGAATTAAAAGGGAATGTAGAAATTTTTAATCATACTGATAAATCTAAATTAACAACTTCGCAATTATTTTGGGATCAAAATACAGATTATCTTTTCTCAGAAAAGAAGTTTACTTTAACTTCGCCAGATAATATAATTCATGGAGTTGGATTTGAATCGAAAAAAGATTTATCCAAGTTTTTGGCGAAACAAACTTCAAGTCAACATCTCTTAAACGAAAAATAAAATAATGAATATTCTTTGGAAATACTTGCAATACGGATACTTAGTAATTGGCGTCATCTTTTTAGTTGAAGGGGTGTTGGTTTGGAACGAAGACAGAGAGAAATCATATTTAATGATTGGTTTTGCTGTTTTTATTACCTTAGTGTTTTTCTTTAAAAGATATTTTAGAAGAAAAGTGCAATCTAGAAACAACGAGTAAATCGATCCATGGAAACACAAATAGCAATAATTGTTATTTCAATATTACTTTCGGCCTTCTTTTCAGGAATGGAAATTGCCTTTGTTTCTGCCAACAAACTACATATTGAGTTAGAAAAAAACAAGGATGGTTTTGTGGCTAATATCCTTAAAAAACTGACAAACAAATCATCAAAGTTTATTACAACTATGTTAGTTGGTAATAACATAGCTTTGGTAATTTACAGTATTTATATGGGTGATTTTTTAATTGGTTTTCTACCCATTGAAACCTGGAATGAATTTTCCATTCTTTTAACTCAAACGGTTATTTCTACAATGGTCATATTAGTGTCAGCCGAGTTTTTGCCAAAAGCTATTTTTAGAATTTATGCAAATGAAGCGTTGAGGTACTTTGCCATTCCTGCGTATTTTTTTTATGTGTTGTTTCATTTTTTTTCTACACTGATCAGTAAAATTTCAGACTTCTTTTTACGGGTGTTTTTTAAAACCAACTCAGAAGAAGTGCAAACAGAATTCAGTAAAGAGGAGCTTGGACATTATATAAATGAGCAAATGGAAACGGGTAATGCAAGTGAAGAAGTAGATTCTGAAATACAAATTTTTCAAAATGCATTGGAATTTCATAAAGTAAAAGCACGAGAGATAATGGTTCCCAGAACCGAAATGATATCTGTAGAGATTCATGAATCAATTGTTAATTTAAGAAAAGTGTTTACCGAAACAGGTTATTCTAAAATTGTAGTGTATAAAAACTCGTTAGACGACATCGTTGGATATGTAAATGCATTTGAGTTATTTAAAAAACCAAAAACTATTCGCTCTGTCTTATTGCCTATTGAAATTGTGCCAGAATCTATGATTATCAAAGATGTGTTGGGGAACTTAATGAAAAAGCGAAAGAGTGTAGCCATTGTCTTAGATGAATATGGAGGAACCTCAGGGATGATTACCATAGAAGATGTTATAGAAGAATTGTTTGGTGAGATTGAAGATGAACATGATTCACAAGAATTATTAGAGCTTAAACTTGGCGATTCTGAGTTTTGTTTTTCTGCTCGATTAGAAGTAGATTATTTAAATGAAGAATATAATTTGAATATCCCTAAGGAAGAAGCTTACGAAACATTAGGAGGGTTCATCATCAATTATACTGAGAATATTCCGGTACTTAATGAAGAAATCATAATTGAAAACTTTAAGATGAAAATACTCAAAGTTAGCTCTTCAAAAATTGAAGAAATTTCCTTCCAAATTATCGATAAAGAAGATTAAATAAAACATTCTTCAACTACTGTAAATAATTGTGTCTTAGCAGTTGCATTATTTGATACGATATTGTATTTTCGCTCACTGTAAATTAAATAAATAACGTATGGCAATTTTATCTAAAATTAGAGAACGCTCAATGGCGTTAATCCTTGTTATTGGATTAGCA
>Ga0209292_1000975_pt1 | contig 35888 bp, 35 predicted proteins | sample GOMGulsemesocosm_2_FD_184634 | JGI IMG/M metagenome (GOLD analysis project Ga0209292, IMG submission 184634) | Methane-oxidizing microbial communities from mesocosms in the Gulf of Mexico - GOM9C Gulf of Mexico (SPAdes) (version 2) | ecosystem: Environmental > Aquatic > Marine > Cold seeps...
AAATAAACCAAAGAATCTAACTAAGAAAATGAGAAGAGTCATGCTACGAAATATATTCATTACTGGTTTTTGTATCGCCAACATAACCCTATTCATACTGATTGGCATAGAGGTGGCTGCGGTCACTCCTGAGCAAGCAATGTTGGAGGGGATGACACAACGTATTTACGCCTCAATAAGTACCATAGATTATATTATGGCAACTTTATGGGGAGTAATTTTATTCACGACACTTACCGCCAATAAAGAATGGTTCTTGCGATCAGCGTGGCTGTATCTTGGCTTTTATCTCTGCGACATTCACTTTGGCCACTACATGGGAATAGAGATGGGCGAGCCACTGTGGATAGTCGCACCTCTGATTCTTGCAGCAATACAATCAGCATTCCTCTACTGGTCTAGAAAGCATATTGACAAATTAACCATGCCAATACCCAGTCAGAAATGGCATGAAACACAGGGTACCTCCCTTTAGAAAATTCATTCATGTCATCTTTCAATGGATTAAAACTGAAAACATAAACCCCTAATTTAGCTTCCGAGGTTTAGCATGAAAAAAATCATATCACTCTTATCCATCATCATTACGACCTTCAGTGTGGCCTCCTGTTATGCCGAATCCAATAGAAATTCCAATAGCGATGCTAAGAATATGAACAACAATCAGGTGATTTCCGCCCAACCAGACAATAAAGCGTTTATAGAACTATTTGATTACGAAATTCAAAATCGGGCCTTTGCCTTAAACAGCATGAAGACTGCCGCTGAGAGCAGTACCAACCCAGCCTTGCCTTTCTTCAAAGCATATTTGGCTCTAGAGCAGCTCAACCAAAATCACTTTTCGCCTATTGCTAAAAAGCATCAACTGAATATGGCGCCACGCTGGTGGACTCGAACACGCACCACTCTCGGTCTCTGGGGCAGCGCTCTATTCCCGGATATAGGCCTAAAAGTTATGCACAGGGTTACGGTAAAATATATCCCTCAACTGGAAGCGTTAGAAGATTTATCGTCAGCGGAAGACAAGAAATTTTTCAGCTATGTTGTGGCTCAAGAGCAAGCACAAGCGGACGCATCCAACCTACTGCTGAAAGGAAATATCGCGCAGGCGGCGGCTTTGCTGAACAACTTTGTCCTGCAAAATAAGCATCATAGCTTCAACTAAATATAAGGTCCTAAGAAATGAGTACAGCTTGGAACACCCTGCGTTGGGTATACGCATCCTACTACCTACTCGCAGGCATAGCGCTCTACCTGTCTATACTCGGCCTCATTCCAGGTCTTGGTGAGATAGACTTTGGCAAAGGCATTAATGGGCTTTTAGCCGCGATGGCGAAAACCGGGTTTGCTTTGGGTGCACTCGGTGCAACCTACGCGGTATCCGGTCTGTTAATGCTCAACAACAAAACCGCCCACCTGGGTATTATTACCCTCGCACCCACTGTCGTGATGATTTTTCTGACTCACTGGTTCGCGGAGGGGGGTTATCCACCCTGGGGATCCCTGCACTTTTTAGTACTGCTGGCACTGGCCTGGCGATACAGACTTGCATACGCACCGCTATTTGACTTTTCTGGAAATTTTCAAAAAATACCGGCAAAATAACGAACCTGTAGAAAAGTTATGTGAAAATAATTGCGATCTATATCTCTCATAACCATTGGCTTTGTCGATAAGTAGTAAACGCTGGACGGAAACTGACAGAGATGTTCGAGCAGTTACAACTGGGACTAAAAAACAGCAAGGGTCTGCCAGATAAGATGCCCATTGATAAAGGCATCAAAAGCGAACTGCCTGAAGCCTCTATTCGCTAGAGTCACCCTCTATATTGCGCCCCAGCAAGCCTTTAGTTTGCTGAGGCATCTTCCCTATTAATAATAAGCTCAAGCTCATAAAGGCCATCGATATAAAGTGACGAATAGCCCTTAATACAGCAGTAGGTATCGTTAATGACTACTATTAACGGATGGTGATTCTGAATCAAACTGCGACCAAATTGAGGGCGTGCATTCTCTTCTTACTGATGCTTGTCAGCAGCAGTGTATTATCTGATACCGCCCAACTCAAACCAGCCGATAAAGAGCAAAGCAATACTCTGGTGCTCGCGGTGCCCGAACGTGTCAAAGAACATTTTAATGAGTCTGGCCCCTATGTGATACGACTGCGCAAGGCTTTTACCGCATTGGGCTACCAAGTTAACTTTGCTTTCTACCCTGGTGTTCGCTCACTTATCATGTCCAACACGGGTCAAGTTGATGGTGAACTAATCCGTGAAGTTAATATTGATAAAAAATACACCAACTTGAGGCCTCTCAGCCTGCATATAACGATTCACCCCGCCCTTTACGGCCGCAAGGACAACACCCTGCCCAGCGGAAAAACACCCGCACTAAAAACAGTGGCCATCAGCAGAGGTGGCGTACTCGGTGCGGTAGACATACCTGTAGATATGAAAACGCTTCAAATCGTTAAGATCAGTGGCATACAACAGGGGATAAACCTAGTCATCTCCGGTCGTACCGACAGCCTGCTTATGAGCCAAGAGCTGTTCAACCACCTGGCGTCACTGCAGCCGGCGCTTGCCACACAACTGGTGAAACTCTCGCCAGCCATTGCCCCCCTGAACCTTTATACGTATCTGCATAAAAAGCATGAGCACTTGATACCAAAGATTCAGGAACAGCTTCGCATTCAGGCGCTGGAAAATGATAGCTACAACACACCGAACGCTGAAAATAAACCATAAAATTAGCCGAATACAATAAACCACACATAGCATTTTATTAGGACCTTGGGTTCAACTTCCAAGGTTCGTTTCAGTAGGGTCAGATTCACAGGGCTCAGAGTCACCGTACAACGGCAGAATGACCGCCGGCCAGCCGCCCACATTGACCGCAACACTCTCTAATGGTTTTATCCCACACGTCTATGAGCAACCATTACCCGACGCATCAACCTTTACGGCCGATCCATCACCTCACTGATTTTTTCACGCGTCATCGACAAAATCAGCAGACCGAGTAACATTCAGCCAGGCTAATAGCACAGGGCGGCAGTGGCCGTAAAAAAAGTCCCCACAGCAAAGCTGAGCGGCGACCCAATAAACATACACAGGTGCGACAATAATGATCACAGGGCTCATCATGGCAGCCGGTATGGGCCGTCGCTTTGGCGGCGACAAGATGCTGCACCCAATCGAAAACCCCAGCGGCCCAGCACTGGCCATGGGCCTGCAATCGGCGCTGAACCTGAGGCCCTGGGTCGATGAAGTCATCTGCGTGCTGCGCCCGCAGGATCAGCGGTTAAAGCAACTTTTCATCCAGCATGGTTTTAAGACCCAGGTCAATCCGCACCATCAACAGGGACTGAGCAGCAGTCTGGTGACTGGCATTGAGGCCGCGCCCCATGCCGACATGTGGTTGATCGCCCTGGGCGACATGCCGTTTATTCAGCCGGCCAGCTACCGTCAGCTTAAACAGGTGTTGGACGCGGGGGATAAACAGCAGATTGTGCGCCTCTCCCACCAACAGAGGCCGGGTCACCCAGTGGTGTTTCCGCAGAGATTAAAAGGCCAGCTGCTGGCACTGAGGGGCGATGAGGGAGCCAGCACTGTCGTCAAACAAGAGCAGCCCAGATTGATTGAGGTGAATGACGCCGGTATTCACCGAGATATCGACCGGCCGGGCGATTGATTGCCAACCTAGGCCGCACCAAACAGCTCGTTATCCACAGCGCCTATCACACAATCACTGCCGCCCTAGGCTTCTCTCCCACACCTGCGGACGGTACTTCAAGATGTAGAACGGAGGGAGACCTACGTTCCTAACCCTCTAACCCTCTAGTCCTTTTACACGGTGACGTCTATTCAGCCCACCCGGCATTTGGCTTTTCTAGCTATTTATCCACAGGCCCACTAAATTGGCTTTACTGCAGGTTTAAATACATTTAAATTGGTCAGCCAGCATACTTAACAGAGTGGTGTCCGCTATCGACAAGCACAAACACTATAAAGCGATCAGAATTTCATTCTTGTTCCTGATGAGCTTTGTGTCCTTACCCGTCACCGCGAAACCGATTGCTGACGTAGGCCATAAAGAGATTACTATTTGGAGCCAGGGTGTAAGGCTAGCCGGTGATGTTTATACCCCAAAGAATATCTCCCCCGATACAAGGCTCCCGGGCATATTATTAATTCCGGGGCGGGGAGGCAGTAAAGAAAACTTAAAAATGAATCAAGCGCCTCAATTCGCAGCCATGGGTTTTGTTGTGCTGGCCTTCGATTATAAAAGCTGGGGGCTGAGTGACGGCCCAATTGTGCCTGCTAAATCGTTAACCCATGCTAAAGAAACCACCAGCTTGGATATCAATGTTACCCATGTTCGAAATATTATTGACCCATTCTCCATGCTCTCTGATGTGCGCGCCGCGCTACACTATCTCGGTGGTGAGCCTCAGGTCATGCCAAACAATCTCGGTATTTGGGGTACCAGTTTTGGAGGTGCTTTAGCCGTGGTTATGGCCGCTAATGATGATCGAGTTAAAGCATTAGTTGATCAGATGGGACCGGTTAATTTCCCCTACAATCAAAAAAAGTTACCCGCGAGGGTGGCAAGAAAAATTGAGACCGCCATGGCGAGAGGCGATGTTGCCCCCTTCCCCAATGCTATAACAGGAAAAACCCCTGGGCTTAAGGGCTATTCTGATTGGGCTGCCATGAAGCGCTTTGATTCATTAATCCACGCTGATCAATTACACATGCCCACGTTAATTATCGACGCTGAAAATGAAACGCTATTTGAGCGCCGTAAAAATGGTGTCTTGCTACATGAGGCAATCAAGGGGCGTTTAGAAGCTAAGTATATAACCTTCCCTGGTGGTCATTACGACCTGTACAAAGGTGACAACCAAAAGGCAGCGCTTAAAGAGGCTTCTGACTGGTTTGTGAAGCATCTAAAATAAAATATCTGATTGCGGAAATACCAGCCGAACTGATACTGGCCAGTTGAGTGTCACCCGCGGGAAAACAAACACCCCAACTGAAGAGTCATGTTTGAACTAACCCAGCCAGCGGAAGAGGCTAGTACGGGTTTGACCGACTTATTGCTTGAGCGCTTAATCAGGCATCTTTGCCCGTGTTCAAAGTACTCACGATCAAGTTTCTAAGCCATTCCAGCCCCTGGTCAGCAGATCTGTTTTGATTCCAGATAAGAGAGAACTTGAAGCTTGGCAGATCCACCGGTGGCTCTGTCAGATAAATATCATAGACACCGGCCATCTCTCTTAGCAGGCGTGCTGGGCCGATTGCCAAAAGGTTGGAGTTTGCCACGGCATGCATGGCGACGAGCACATGCTGCACGACGGCGGCCACTTTGAGTTGTTCCTGAACGTCGGCAAAAACCTTTCTCTCATCGGATTTGTTCATCGACTCCGGCCGCATGAATAAATGTTTTTGCTTAAGAAATGCCGACATGGTCAATTTTTTACCCGCCAGCTCGTGATGACTCGCCATGGCGCACAGGAAGCCATCTTCAAACACGGGTTGCGAAGCAAACTTCTTAAGCAGATTTTTCTCTCTGCCTATGACCAGATCAACCTTTCCTGCCTCAAGGTCTTCGAGGGGTAACTTGTGATGCAATTGACGCAACAGTAACTTTACATTGGGCGCCTGGGATTCAATCTCTTTAAGCAACGGTGGCAGCAGCAAGGCTTCGACATAGTCAGTGGTGGCAATGGAGAAGGTTCTTTCGCTTTCTATCGGCACAAAACCTCCCTGGGGGTTAAGTGCCAGATCAATATCCATGAGCGGCCCGTGAATTGCCCTGTGCAACTCAAGGGCTTTAGAGCTGGGTTGCATGCCAGCGCCGGAGCGGGTCAGCAGTGGATCGCCTATCTGCTGGCGAAGCCGCTGCAGTGCGTGGCTCACAGTGGGTTGTGTCATGGCCAGCTTTTCGGCCGTTCTGGTAATGCTCAACTCCTGCATCAACACATCAAATATCAAATATCAAATATCAAATATCAACAGTAAATTAAGATCGAGACGGCGCAAATTCATTATGTATTCCAGACATAGTTCTATATGGATTATTCATTATTATGATGCAGTCCCGTATTGTAAAGTGACTTTCTATCAATTCATCGCCGGGTGTTTTATGACACCCAAGGCTTGGGTTTGATGCGGTCGGTTGCACCGGCCAATTAACAGTCACAAGGACTTTTTATGTACCCAGTTAAGACCCATAAACTGACGGCTATCGATGGCGTCGCACTAGCTTGTGAAACCTGTGGGGACCCCACCGCGCCGCCCGTCATTCTCTCTCACGGTGGTGGTCAAACTCGCCATACCTGGAGTGCGACGGCTCAAGCACTGGCGAGCGAAGGCTGGTATGCCATTAGTTATGATCATCGCGGCCACGGCGGCAGTGACTGGTCCGCTGACAAACACTATGACTTTGATCACTTTGCCGAGGATATGCGCACAGTTGCCAGCAGCTGCTCGCAACCCGCGGCGGTGGTGGGGGCATCACTGGGCGGTTTGTCGGCGATGCTGTGTGCTGGCGAGCTCGACCGGACCCTGTTTTCATCCATCACCCTGGTTGATGTAACCCCCAAAATTAACACCCAAGGGGTTAATCAGCTTACCGATTTTATGCGCAGTAATATGCATGATGGTTTCTCAAGTCTCGACAAGGCGGCTGATGCCATTGCTCGATACACGGGCCGGCCCCGTAAAACGGACCTGAGCGGACTGAGTAAAAACCTGCGCCTGCGAGACGGACGTTATTACTGGCACTGGGATCCGAGTTTTTTAGGCACGGACAGCAAGAAGGGCTTTGACCCCGAACGTTTTTCCAGCGCGGCGGCTAATATTTCGGTACCTGTGCTATTGGTGCGTGGTCAAATGAGTGAGCTGGTAAAAGAAAAAGAATTGGCAGAATTTTTACAACTCGTGCCGCACGCTGAGCATGTCAATGTTGCCCGGGCCGGTCATATGGTCGTCGGGGATCGCAATGATATTTTTTCTGAATCCGTAATCGAATTTCTTTCGCGCCAACGCGTCGAGCTGGCCTTGAGTTAATTGTATATTTGATTCAAACCCACTGCCGATACGCTCAGGCTCACACCTACAACCTTCGTCCACTGCCAACGAGGGTTATCTATCTTCTGCAGGCTGAACACACCTTCCCGCCAAATATCCCCAAACCATCAGTAGCCTCAGCCCTAACTTCGGGCTGACGATCATCGTCGTTTTGTCAGCAATATCGAGGTCCTCGAGAGCGAGGGCGGTTAGATCTGCTTCAGCAATCGGAGCATGGTTTACAACCGCCACGACAACGCCGAATACACCCTCACAGCCCAGTGCCGCGACCAGCTGTGATTGGTCGGTGGCGAGCTGAAGATCGCCAAACGCGAGATTATTCACGACTGGAATGTAATCACCGCGCCTGCCTTGGGCCTCTAGTTCTAAGCTCTGATTTCCACCAGTGCGCGCTGATAAAGCTCACGCCCTCCCGAGTGCCGCTCATCCTCAGTACCCAAAAGCTGTAATCAAATATAGCGGCGACGTACTGAATACCTTTCTTAAACTCAGCAGACATTCTTCCAGCAGAGATGTGTACCAGTGATATTTCAATCTCTTCCTGCTGACCTATAAAGAATTTGGGGTTAACTCTCCATTGCTCAGAAGAGCGAGTCGCTTGTTGTCATCGAACCGATGACAACTTTCGGCCGCCATAACTAACGCAATTGTTGTGTTATCAATCAATTTATTGACCTCAATAATTTTATACCCCAAGGCGTCGATTATGGCTGTTTTCACCAAATTATATGATCATATTGTATTTAATATATTTAAAAAGTGACTTTAAAAGTGGTTAAATTTGGTAAACTCATTGAATTAATCAGTGCTAACTGAGGGGCGACTTTTGAATAGTGGGCACAATATTATTTCTCGATACCTAGAGGCTAGGAACAGTAACGACGAGAGTTCCAGTGAAAGGCTTTGGGTCCTCGCAACCTTGATCGCCAGGGTTGGTTCTAGCTACAGAAAAGAAGGGGCGATGATGTTTGTTTCACCCTCAGGTGAGCGGATTGGCGTATTGAGTGGCGGTTGTCTTGAATCCGATATAGTTCAACAGGCTTACAGAGTCTCGTATACCGGTGAGGCGAAGATCATCGAATACGACTCCCTAGAGGATGGTTACCAAATTGGCCCACAAAATACAGGGTGCCTGGGTAAAATTGAAATTTTACTTGTTCCAATTACCGAGCATACACGGCTTGAAATAGAACAATCACATCGCCAACTTCAGTTAGGCCAGTCTTGCATTATTCACCAAGCCTTACCTACCGATGCGTTAGACTTTACTCAATGCGATAAGCCATTTTTCTCTGAAGCACTTCCCAATAAAAGTCCTATAGCACCCTCTACCATTGAGATGTTCAACAAGCAGTTATATTCCGTCACCACCGTAAAACCCCAAAAAAAACTACTCGTAATCGGCGCAGGCCATGACGCCGCCCCAATTTGTCAAATAGCTAAGCAACTTGGCTGGTATGTACATTTATGGGATGAGCGTCTGGGAAGCGAAAAGACGTTACGGGAAACCTCTGTGGATCACCTTGATAACCGTAAGAAAGTCGATATTGACGATTTCACTTTTATTGAAGAGTTTGATGCTGTTTTACTAAAAAGTCATAACCTTGAAATTGATTCATTCTGGTTAGCGCAATTAGAAACGTTTCACGGTGATATTCAGTATATGGGTTTATTGGGCCCTAAAGACAGAAAGCAAAAAGTGATTGAGTTGGCAATGCTTGATGATGAGAGCTGGTCACAAGATAAAGTCATGTCACCTGCGGGCCTTGCGTTGGGAGGCGACTCGCCGGAATCCATCGCTTTGTCCATCATTTCTCAAGCTCACCAGGTGTTACATAGCTCAAGCTGACGCGGGGCAACTCACGCTAGTCCGATCCATTCGTCCATTTATGGATCGGTCCCTCCGTACACAATAATTAATCTTTTATAATTTAGCTTTCTATTTTTAAAGGTAAACTTCTCAAGCGCTTCCCCGTCGCTGCAAAGATGCCATTGGCAACGGCCGCTGCAATGGGCGGCAGGCCCGGTTCACCCACACCCGTAGGCGCGTCATCACTTTCAACGATGAAAACCTCAATGTTAGGCGATTCGTTAATACGCAGTGCGGGGTAATCGTGGAAATTACTTTGCACGACCTCGCCCTTCTGCAATGTGATTTCACCGTGCAGAGCGGCACTCAAACCATAGATAATACCGCTTTCCATCTGCGCTTTAACGATGTCAGGGTTAACGGCTAGGCCGCAATCAACCACACATACCACGTTATGAATATGAAGCTGGTTATTTGTAACGGAAACCTCGGCAATTTGTGTCACAAACGAGTGAAAAGATGCGTGTGTAGCGACGCCGTGGTAATGACCTTTTGGCAGTGGTTTATTCCATCCTGCCTTTTCCGCGGCAACCGTTAAGGTATTCGCCAACTTAGGATTGCCCTTTAAGTGTTTAAGGCGATACTCAACGGCATCTTTGTTTTGCCGCGCGGCAATTTCATCCATCATACTTTCTTTAAAGAAACCACTATAAGAATGACCAACACTGCGCCAATTTCCGACCGGCAAACCTGGGTCGGCCGTCACGTGATCAGCTGATTTATGAGGGGCATCATAATCTTCGTACAGGCCCTCAACACTGGCGTGATCGACGAGCAGACTTTTGTACAGGCTGTAACCCGCTTTACTTAAACCGTCCACCATACGGTTAGGTAAAAAACCTGGCATTAATCCATCGACAATATCATCCATTACATAGGGCATGATTTGTGGGCCAGCACGCTTAACCATCCAGCTGTCAATGAGGCCTTCGCTATTGAGCCCTACACTGAATTTCACCATGGACGCGGGGCGATAGCAGTCATTCTTCATATCGTCTTCGCGGCTCCATACCAGTTGCACCGGCAAACCCGATGCTTTGGCAATGGCTGCTGCTTCCGCAACAAAGTCGTTATTCACACGTCGACCAAAACCGCCGCCTAAGAAAGTACTGTTCACCGTGACATTGCCTTTTGGTACATCGGCATAATAGGCCGCTGTCAGTTTAGCAAAATCAGGCGCCTGGCTACCTACCCACAGCTCTAAGTGTTTACCGGTTAACTTAACCGTACAGTTCATGGGTTCCATGGTGGCGTGTGCCAAATAAGGTGCCCAGTATTGTGCTTCTATGACTTTCCCAGCATTTTTTAATGCCTCAAAGCCGCCACCCTGTTCATAGGCGTTGCTTGATTCGTTGCTGTCCAGAGCCGTTTTAAAGAGTGCTTTACCATTATCACTGGCTGTCGAATCAGAACTAAATGCAGCGAGGGTTTCGGGTAGATCCCACTCTACTTTGAGATTAACCAGAGCATTCTTTGCTTGGTAATAATGATCCGCGATCACCGCAACACCATTGTGTATTTTAACCACAGATTTAACGCCCGGCATCGCCCTAACTGCACTGTCATCAAATGACTTAACCTTGCCCCCCATCACCGGGCAACGCTTTAATGCCGCACGGTGTAGACCTTCAAAATCAACATCGATGCCGAATTGAGCGGTGCCCGTACTTTTAGCCAAACCATCAAGTCTTGGAGCGTTCTTACCCATGTATTTAAACTGGCTTTTATCTTTCAGTGCCGCGTGTTCTGGGAAGTCCAGTGTGTTTGCACGATCTACAAATTCACCGTAAGGCAAAGACTTACTGTTAACGACAATACTGCCATTATCCGTTTTTACATCCGCTAGAGTAACATTCAATTGCTGCGCCGCCGCTTGGCGAATAACCAAACGAGCATTGGCGGCAAGGTGACGCAAGGGTAAAAAGTGCGTGCGTATGCTGTTACTGCCACCGGTCACCTGAAAACCGTATTCAATATTTTTATAGTCATCGCCTACTGGCGCGTTGATGACATTGATTTTGCTTGGGTTAACGTCTAGCTCCTCGGCCACAATGGTGGTTAAACCCGTATAGGTTCCCTGCCCCATTTCCGATCGAGGAAGGTAAAAATTAATAATATTGTCGTGGGTGATTTGCAGTAAAGCATTAGGGATTAACGCCGTCTGGCTTTTATTGGGTTGGGACGCATTAACACAGGCGGTTAAAGGAAGTCCTACGACTAGGCCTGCACCGGCCAGTGAAATATTTTTAATAAAACTACGACGTGTAGTGCCCTTCTCATTTTCAAGTGTGGAGGCTGTCATGGCTATAGCTCCGAATTCGATGTGGCAGGGTCAAAGTAAGCAACGGCCTGCAAACGACCACCACCTTTTTGCAAATCCATCGCGGCTTGTTTAATGGCATTTTTGATCTTCGGGTAGGTTCCGCAGCGGCATATATTTCCGCTCATGGCGTTATCAATTTCTTCATCGCTTGGGTTGCTATTTTTACTCAATAGCGCCGTCGCGCTGACGAGCTGCCCGCTTTGGCAATAACCACATTGAGGCACGCTGGCCTCAACCCACGCAGATTGCAGTGTAGAGAGCATGTCTGGATTACCAATGCCCTCAATAGTCGTGACGTTACGACCTGCAACCGCGGCTAAAGGCAATACGCAGGTTCGAGTCGAGTCGCCATCAACCAACATACTGCAAGCACCGCATAAACCCATACCGCAGCCAAATTTAGAGCCCTTAAGCTTTAAGTGATCCCTGATAACCCATAAAAGAGGGGTGTCGGGTGCAGCACTGACCTGAACGGTTTGGCCATTTAATACAAAGCTAATCATCGTGACTCCTGATCAGTCTCATGATCGAAAGGTATGGGGGACTATATGTCATTAAGACTGCGCTACAGCTGTTTTTGAAAGGGTGTGACGCTTAAAACCTGCGCACAAATACCTCGCTACAACTCAAGATCATGTCTCAAAAAAACAATATTGAGTCGTTTTTTTAAACGGATATAATTGAATTAATCACCCAGAATAATAGTCGACGATAATATCCTGTTTTATTTGTTTCGGGTTAGATTGTCAGGAGTAACGGGTGCTACTTTACATACGATTACACTCCGTAATTAGGCATTTATACAACGGCAATGCACTTAAGACACTTATCTCTTTGTTTGTGACATAACTATAGGAAAATAGCGTGATTGTATTTTCTTAGTCACAGTTCGACGGCTCTAAGCGAGGAAGGCATATTGAAGGAGGTAAAGAGGTAAAGAGGTAAAGAGGTAAAGAGGTAAAGAGGTAAAGAGGTAAAGAGGTAAAGAGAATATCATTGCCTTAAAAAGGCAATGATATAAAACTTTCTATTTTGTTAACGCTCCACCGCAATAGCGACGCCCTGACCGCCACCGATGCACAGAGTGGCCAGCCCCTTTTTCGCATCACGGCGTTTCATTTCATGAAGCAGCGTGACAAGGATTCTTGCACCAGAAGCCCCAATCGGGTGGCCGAGTGAAATGGCACCACCGTTAACGTTGACGATACTGGTATCCCAACCGAGTTCTTGATTCACGCCCAGCGATTGGGCGGAAAACGCTTCATTTGATTCGATCAAATCAAGCTCGTTAATTTCCCAGCCAGCCTTTTCAAGACACTTTTTCGAGGCAGGAATCGGTCCCGTGCCCATAATGCTGGGATCAACACCAGCACTCGCATAAGCTGAGATGGTAGCGAGAGGCGTCAAGCCAAGCTCCTTGGCTTTATCCTCGCTCATAATTAATAACGCGGCCGCGCCATCATTAATGCCTGAAGCATTACCTGCGGTGACACTGCCTTCTTTATCAAACGCTGGACGCAGTTTTCCTAGGCCTTCGGCCGTTGTACCGGCACGGGGAAATTCATCGGTAGAAAATACCAAAGGATCTGAGCGACGCTGAGGGATCTCAACGGGTATAATTTCATCATCGAATTTATTCTGCGCCACGGCATCTTGGGTTTTACGCTGAGAGGCTGCTGCAAATTCATCTTGCTGTTGACGACTGATGTCGTATTTCTTTGCTACGTTTTCTGCCGTCACACCCATGTGGTAATCGTTAAAGGCATCCCACAGTCCATCGGTGATCATCGTATCTTTCATGGGCCAGTCGCCCATCTTCTGGCCATTGCGAGATTTTGGCAGCACGTGCGGTGCCAAGCTCATGCTCTCTTGGCCGCCAGCGATCACAATATCGGCGTCGCCACACATAATCGCCTGCGCCGCCAGGTGTACGGTCTTCAAACCGCTGCCACAGACTTTATTGATGGTCATCGCTGGGCAGGACTCTGGTAAACCCGCTTCAATGACCGACTGTCGTGCAGGGTTCTGACCAGAGCCGGCTGTCAGCACCTGACCTAAGATCACTTCATCGATTTTATCCGCCGACACACCGGTTCGCTCGAGCAACGCGGTTATGACTTTAGCGCCAAGCACATGCGCTGGCACCGACGCTAAGGCGCCATTAAAACTACCCAACGCTGTACGAACAGCGTCCACAATGACGACCTTACGACCTGTGTTTACAACCATTAATCTTCTCCGCTGCCTGCACTAATATTCATTACGTGTGTTTAAAATTGCATCTCTGGAACATGCTCTGGCACCACCAGTTCACCGGCGGTTAACTTAACAATCTCTTCGACAGAAACACCCGGTGCGCGCTCTTTAAGCCAGAACTTGCCGTCCTTAATTTCGATGTAAGCTAAATCCGTTACGACTTTTTTAATGCAGCCAGCACCGGTTAAAGGCAGGGTGCACTTAGCCAGTAATTTCGATTCACCGTGCTTAGAGGCGTGTGTCATGGTGACGATAATATTGTCGGCACCGGCAACCAGGTCCATAGCGCCCCCCATGCCTTTAATAAGCTTGCCAGGAATCATGTAAGAGGCGATATTGCCCATCACATCTACCTCAAACGCGCCCAGCACCGTGAGATCCACGTGGCCGCCGCGAATCATGGCAAAGGATTCAGCCGATGAGAAAATAGACGCGCCGGTAGCCGCTGTAACGGTTTGCTTGCCCGCGTTGATCATGTCCGCATCAATTTCGTCTTCTGTTGGAAAGGGGCCCATGCCCAACAAACCATTCTCCGACTGCAGCATCACTTCCATACCGTCCGGCACGTAGTTGGCGACCAGTGTCGGGATACCAATGCCCAGGTTGACGTAAAAACCGTCGCTCAATTCACGGGCGACGCGCATTGCTAACTGTTCTCGAGTTAAAGCCATAGTCCTTCTCCTGCTCTTAATTCTGTTTTAGCGAACCGTGCGCTGTTCAATACGTTTCTCAAAGGTGCCGACAATCAATCGGTCTACGTAGATACCCGGTGTATGAATATGGGCTGGTTCTAACTCGCCTGGCTCAACCAGCTCCTCCACTTCAACCACGGTTATCTTGCCAGCGGTAGCCGCCATCGGGTTAAAGTTTTGCGCCGTGTGGCGGTACACCAGATTGCCAAAGCGATCGGCCTTCCACGCTTTGACGATGGCGAAGTCGCCCATGATGGATTCTTCTAAAATATAGTTACGATCGTTAAATATTTTCACCTCTTTGCCCTTACCCACATCGGTGCCATAACCGGTGGCGGTATAAAAAGCTGGGATTCCGGCACCCGCGGCGCGCATCTTTTCGGCCAGTGTTCCCTGAGGGGTAAGCTCTACCTCAAGCTCGCCAGCGAGCAATTGCTCCATAAAGAGTTTGTTCTCCCCAACATAGGAGGAAACCATTTTTTTCACTTGACGGTCTTCCAACAACACACCCAAACCAAAACCATCCACGCCACAGTTGTTTGAGACGATCGTTAAGTCACGGGTGCCTTTGCGTTTTACCTCATTGATGAGGTTCTCTGGGATGCCACAGAGGCCGAAGCCGCCAGCAATGATGGTCATACCATCGGCTAACCCCGCCATCGCCTCCTCATAACTGCCCACTACCTTGTCAAAACCAGCCATCGACCCTACTCCTAAGTTAACTGTCTGGGCTTATGCCCATCAGCGCCCGGTAAGTACGCTGAAAGAGGTGTATTCGTTTTACTTGTTGCTAAGCATGCGCCGAGCCGTTAGATTGATCAAATCGATATAATCGATTGATTAATCCAAAAAACAAATAAATGAGTTGTTGATCACCTATGAACGTTACGCTAAAACAGGTCCGTGCGTTTGTTGCCGTCGTACAAGCCAATAGCTTTGCCGAAGCAGCCAACACTATCCATCTGTCGCAACCCGCACTGAGCAGCGCCATTAAAGTCTTGGAGACAACGATAGGGGGCCAGCTGCTGGTACGAACCACCCGCACCTTCGCACTGACACCCGAGGGCGAGAGCTTCTACCCGGTTGCCCTGCGGCTGCTTGCTGACTGGGACGGCGCCCTGGATAACTTACACAACCGTTTTGCACTGCGAGAAGGGAAAATCAGCATTGCCGCTATGCCCTCCTTTGCCGGTAATCAGCTGCCGATTGCGATTCGTCATTTCAAAAACAGTTATCCCGCTGTGAAAATAACACTGAACGATGTGATTGCCGAAGAAGTGGTGGCCATGGTGCGCAGTGGACGTGTAGAGCTGGGCATCAGTTTTGATCACCGAGATAATGAGGCAGGCGACAGTGACGACTTAATCTTTACTCCCCTGTTTGAAGACCGATTTGTTGCGGTACTACCTGCAGGCCACCCACTGCTTAAGAACAAGCAGGTCAGCGCTCGTAAACTGCTCGAGTCTGACTTCATTACGCTGCAGGCGCCCTCGCGTGTACGCCAATTAATCACCAAAGAATTATCTGGTGAAGGTTTGTCACTCTCACCTGCTTTTGAGACCCACCAGCTAACCACCATAGGCCGCATGGTGACCAACGGGCTCGGGGTAAGTGTGGTGCCCTCACTCTGCGAACAGCAGATGAACGAGTTGGGCGCGCACTGCCTGCCCCTGGTGAAGCCTTCTATTCGACAAATGGTGGGTTTAATTACCAACCGCCGCTACCCTCTGTCCGCCGCTTGTCAGGCCATGTCGACAACGCTGCTGGAGACCTTTACTGGGGGCATACGCTAACGAATGGTAGCCGCAGACATTAGTAATTAACCGACTATTAATCAGTCGCTTCATTGGTACATTTTTCCCTGATGCTTTAACCACCCATGCACGTGGCGATTGTTCGGGTCTCGATGGGTCCAGTGGACAACGCCGCCTTTTTTATTCCATTCGTACTCGCCATAAAACTCAATGATGTCCTGCTCTTTTAAGGCATTAATCCTCGGCGCCAAATCAATATTGTGGGAAATCAGCAGGGTTTGCCCCGACGCCAGTCGAATTAAAAACCGCTGGTGGCGGCTGCCTTTGTTGTCATCGGGCAGACGTTTTATCACAAGTCCGCGGCCTTGGATTTGAAGATCACTTTTATGGTTTTTGTACGCGGCAGCCAAGGCCGTATCGTTTGCAAACACAAACGGAATAAAACAGGTCGAAAGTATCAACAGAGCTACAGATAAGCCTTTCATTATATTTACCCTTATATACAACCCGCCCCATTTCGACATTCCGTTCAAGGTTAGTTTCCCACCTCTGTTCTTATAGCCTGTACCTTCTGAATTAATGACGGCTCCTTCTCGGTTTTTTTATTCTGAGTGTCCAGGGCTTTCTTGTAAGCCCTCTCTGAGACAATATGTTCTTCCGCTCTTTGGTTAATGGAAGAGTATTGGGTGTTAAGCGATTCAATTTCATTGGAGAGGTGTTCTAAATCTAAAATACGATCAAAGTACAAGGCGATGAGCCGCTCACACTCTCTCGCTACTGCCAGGTATTCATTGCCTATTTCACGGTGACTTTCATAACTTTTTTTGAAATTAAAAAATGTTTGAACACCACCCAGAAGCGCTGCGATTAAGGCGAGTATAGCGCCTACCCATTTACTCCAATCCGGTAGATCAGTGCCCAACAGGGCAAAGAAAACTGAGCCTAAAATCAAGTTAATGACAACAATGGGTATACCACACAATATGTGCAAGTGGCGGCCCTTTTGAGAAGCATAAAAGTGGCTGTGTTTACCCAGGTGGGAGTTCCACCTTAGCTTGTCTATAACCTCAACCGTGTAGGGGACAGACTTCATTCAACGCTCCTGATAAGTCAGTTTTATTACTTATAGTGACTTTCAATTCTTGATTTCTTTAATTGCCCATTAGCTTAAGACTAACGTAGGGAACAATACAGAATATTAATGACAGGGTTTTGTAGCCGGCAAGAAAATTGAAGTAGATTGATGGCAAATCTTTGGGGCTCACGTTAAAGAGTCTACTGTGCACAGACACCACAAACTCTCTGGCTAAAATTAAAACTAATGCGCTCATCAATAAATAGCCAATATTAATGATGGATGCCCAGCCCAGAAGTTCTGTAAGTTGATGAGTCGTTATCATATTTATTCCCTTAAATATTTAATAGCGCAAATTAACGCTCGCCAATGTTTTGACAAAAGCGCAGTAGATAGCCATCAGGGTCTTGTACTAGAAATTCCTTTTGACCCATTTCAATGCCATGACATTGATACCAGTTTTCCTCTATATCCATGAACAGTGGGTAATGCTTAGCGATCAACTTTTGGTAAGCAATTGAGATGTTTTTCAATTCTATTTGAAAGTTAACCCCACGCCCTAATGGATACTCCTGCGTACCGGTATTCCAGCTATCGTCCCGCCACTGCTCAATCATGAGCTGTGCATTTTCTTGATCAAGGTAGGCAAAGTTGGGGTTCTTACGTGTATGAAGTACCTTAAACCCAAGAACATCCGTATAAAATTGGAGGGAAGCTTCGAAGTCAGTCACGTTGAGTTCGGGAACCATGGTATTCCAATGTTGTTTAGACATCTCGATGGCACCTGAACAAGTAAGGACTACTCACTAAACACGACGAGGGGAAAGTCGATGGGAAAGCTCTTCCTATGACCCGTTTCCAAAGTGATCAGAACATTATAATAATCAGCGCTCGGCTGTACATTCACAACAACCGCGGCATCCTTCTCATAACCCGATAATGAGACCACATGGTCCGGGCGAATGTCACCAGCCATTAAATATTCATGGGTAATTGCTGTATCGGTGCTCATCCGTCGACTACCTCAGCCTCGCCTTCAATTACTGTTTGGCTATTGTGCTCTTCACGAGTGCCTGCCCCCTGATTAGACAATGATTCAGCCCAACTGTGATCACCCAGCTGTTCGTTAATAGGCAGGTCGCGGATACTGCGGGCACCGGCTGCTGAATGCTGATTTGAATTGAGCTTTCTGGCCGCGCTCATAGAGAGGCGATTGTTTTCATAGATTAAAAACTTTTCATCAAGATTCGCCGGTAGTGAGGTCAAACTTGAATAGAATTTAATGAACGCGGCAACACGCTGAGGCAGCAAACGTTTATCGAACCCATTGGCACTCAAGGCCTTGAGTGTCTCGCTGGATGGCTCGAAAGTGCTCAAGAGCGCTTGGCTCTCGATTACCGCGCCAAGACTCAACTGCGAACGTTGTTTTTGCTGTTCTTCTGATTCGGCTTTTTTAATCTTCGCCAAATTAATGGCCGCAGGCCCGATCACCTGGTCATTCAAATCAATTCTGAACTGAAATTTATGCCGGAAGCTTGTTTTATCCACTTTGATCTCGATCGCGTGAATCAAATAACTGGCCGACACCTCATCTTCATACTGGAGGCCTTTTGCCAAGCCACTTTTCAGGTTCGCCGAGAAGTAGGTCAAGGTGGTGTTGGGGAGAACCGCCGCGTGAATATCAGGGATGGACAAGGCGTTGTCGCCCCAGAGCGCTTCTGAATCGCCCTTCTTTGCTGTTCTTCTTACCCAATTGAACAATGCGTGTATTACTCCCGAACTGTCTTTGGCCAAGCTTAATGGTGCTTTGAATAGATTCTGTTTATTGCTTTTCACCAACAGCATGGTCATAAACAGGCGCTCATCGAGGGAAAAACTGAATACCCCTTGGGCGTCTGTGTCGGCCCCCTCATCAAAAGAGGAGATAACCTGCATTTGAATGTCTTTCCAATCTACAAAGCTGTTATCAAAGCGCACCATTTTTTGAAACGTCGGGTTCAAGCTTGAATCAATCCGGAAGATCGTATTGGCGATCCGCTTGAAAATCTCTGTGACGGCAAGGCGATTCACTTTTTTAACCGGCAGACCAATTAAATTGCACAACTCAAAGTCAGAGATCATAAAGCGGTTGGGAATCTGCTTATTGGTAGAGCTCTCAATGGACTTGCGCCGTTCGGACAAGGATATCTGACAAAATGCGAGTAGAGGTCGAACGAGGCGTTGATCCGATAGACGCATCAATGAGCCGTAGGCCGACGCCGAATTAATAACCAAAGGTTTGCCTGCAAATTGAATCGTGTCGACCATGCTGGTGATCGACTTATCCTTGTTCATCGACATAGCACCATCAAAGATGCCATTGATGAACATGTCCTGCAGGGCAAATTTCATCTCGTAGTTACTGGCGGTTAAAGCGCCACTGCTGCGCGCCATTGAGTTCTTAGTGCCCAGGATGTCCGCCATGACGGTGCGTGTTTTTGTGAGTTCTGTTTTAGGGCCTTTAAGCAAGGGGGCGACACTGGTTAAGTGAAGATGACGCTGGCGTAGCTTGCCCTCCTCCCCCGGCGACGCCTGAAATACACCCAGAGCCTTTAATCGTGAAAATAAGTTTGCCGCATTGGTGGCACTGATCGGTTTGCCAATCAGACTTGATAGCCCATCAATAATCTCAGATCGATTCAGTGTGACAGGGGCTGTAGGTTCTGGGGGGGCGTTCTTTTTACACAGCCGTGCAATAACATCAAGCAATGATCTAGCCCGAGGACTGATAGGCGCATCTTGAGGGATTGCGGTTAAATGCAGGTACAACCCTTCTGTTACGGTGATCGTGGCTTCTCTGCCCATGTGCACTGTGTCTGTCTGATTATTATTAGTTAGGTGAAGAATACCGATTACTCATAGTGTTTTAAAGTAATTTTATGCACAAGATTTGTGATAATTGGTATTTATAGGAAATTCTAAATCTTGTTCTTATATACATATATTAGTTCTATTCATTATATTCTTTCTATTGTTCTATATTTTATCTATTACCCATTTAGGCTTGATGTTTAAAGGCTTTCCGACCCTCTTTTGTATTAGTCACTGCGTTAACTTGTGGTAATCATCGTTGTTACTTGTATTAGTCACCATGGCTATTTGTACTAGTCACCGTTGCAGCTTGTATTAGTCATAGGCAATGCTTGCACTAGTCATCGTCCTAGCTTGTGTTAATCACATCGAAACTTGTACTAGTCATCGTCGTAATGATGCTGACCGTGTGTTTGAGGTGGCTCAGCGGGTGGGCTCAATCTTGTATTAATCACAGTCATTAGCCATTGAATGTGTTTATGAGCCCAGTCCACACGGGGGGGAGCAATGCGTCGCGGCGTAATAGTATTCCTATGGGGTTTGTTGCCGCCGATCACTTGTGCGGCTTCTTAGACAAAAAATGGATTTTTTCTGCACAAGTTTTCTGTGACTATTTTGCTAAAAGCCGGACACAAAAAAGCCGGCGCATGGCCGGCTACCTGTGGGGCGGTGGCGGGGTCTAGCTGGTCAAACCGTGCTCCTTCCACGTTACGGATAGTTCTTCAGCGACTTCCTTAAGGTGCTCCAGTAGCTTATCCGGGTCGGCGGCCAGCTTCATGACGAGCTCTTTCTCAATGGTAATGCGGGTAGAACCGTTCGCTGGATTGAAGTTTGAGCCGAGGATGGTTTTGTTGTGTTGGGTAAGATGATTTCGCTTCACCTTATGTACTGGGCTGTTTTGGCTGTCTTTTGAGGTTGTCCCGCCGTCGTGTGAGAGTTCACTCGACTGGATAATTGGCAATAGCTGCGCTACTCGCGCCTCGGCCGCCAGCCTGACATTCTTGAGGAACTCGTCGTTCGATTTACCTTCGAGCTCCTCTTCTTCAACAACCGGCAAGGCAGCAATTTGATGGAGCGACGCTTGCTTAATGCCGTGTTTTGTCTGTTCGTGCAGGGCAACCGCAGCGGCCAGGCTCACGCCCTGGATAACCGGCACGAGAGCATCCCAAAGCACCTGCTGTTCACACAGGCTGCCAGCGTTCATCCATTTGTGATAGGTGGTTTTGCCACACTGCTTGCGTGCTTTTAGACGCTCTGCCGTGTAATCCCCGTCCCGTATTGCTCGGTAGTAGCTGGCGTAGCGTTCCAGGTCAGAGATGTCTTCAGAGGTGTCATTTTCATCGTCCATGATCTCGAACAATTGCGCATCAGTGGTCCCCGCGGGCACAAATTCAGCGCTGAAATCAACACCGGCTAGCTGGCAAGCAAACCAGCGGCGAACACCAAAGATAATTTCGTAGACGGTGGTGCCGTCTTCAGCCTTGGTTTCTCTGACTAAACCAAGCTGACGTTGGCCGTGTTCTTTAATACTCTCGGCGATTTTTCGGGTCTTGCTCTGGGTAAGCCAGTAGGAAGAGCGGTCATGCTTTTTCCATGGACGGCATTGATCAATGGGTAGGCGACGGAAATTTTTGCGCGCGGGAGGCAGCTGCAGTCCCTCCTGCTGAACCTTGCCAATAACGTCTGACGTTGAGACCTCAGGCTTGGCGACCTCATCGCGTTCTACCGATAGTGGCGAGTCCGTCACGCCGGAGCCGGCTTTCTTGGCGGCGGCTGCCGCCAGCTTTTCTTGTAGTGTGGGTTTCTTGGTCATTATTCTTCACGTCCCCAGAAGTTATAAATGTCGGTCAGCATTTCACCAAAAACCTTATCAAACGCGTCGTATAAGTTCTTTTCTACGCGGATGGGTTTGTCCTCGTCGTCTCTGTCCGCTGAGGTTACATCGTAAATCGTCTTAAAGTATGCGGCCGCATTTTTAATCGACTGGGCATCTTGGATGGTGCCGTTGAACATGAAACGACCAAAGTTATCTTTCATCACCGCGGCGAACTCTTTCTCTTTTGGTGACTTTGAGCTCACTCGGTTGGCCAGCACTTTCAGGAAGGCAAATTGTTTACCCGCCAGCGAGTCCGCATCCATGCCATCACGGATCAGCGCCAGATACTGGCGAGTGGAGGAGAAGTCGTACATAGACGGTGGGCTTGGGATGATTAAGCCGTCGGCCGCTTGTATAAGGTTCAGGCTGCTCATGCCCAAGGTGGGTGGCGAGTCGAAGATAATGATGTCGTAGTTGTTGGAGATGGTATCAACGGCTTCTTTCAGAACCTTGTAGTACTCGCTCTTGTCGTCGGTTTCAAACGCGTTTTGGATCATGGCGATGAACAGACCCAGGTCGCTGCCGTATAGCGGCAGACAGCTTGGGATCAGGTCGACGCCTTCAAAGTAGGTGTCGATAACGGCGTATTCCAACGTGGCTTGTTCACCACGAAGGAATGGCCCGATGGTGTTCGCCTCGGTGAAATCACGATCGGGGATATATCCAAAAGAGGTGGTGGCGGACGCTTGCGGGTCACAGTCGACGATTAATACTCGGTGCCCTTCGATCGCCATCTTCTGTGACGCGTGCACGGAGATCACGCTTTTCCCGACACCACCTTTATAGTTCTGAATCAGAGCGTGGAACGGCGGTTCACCTTCGCGACGGCGCGGTGATGTACCAAAGGCTTCGCGCAGCGCATTGAGGTTCGCCAGGGTGAACCTTGGGTGTGCCTTAGCATTTTTATTGATAGGCTCAATGCTAAGGTCTTTTATGTACTTATTCAGCGTGGCTCGGCTCTTGCCCGTGTGTTCACAGAGCTCCTTCACACTGAAGGTTTTAGTCATCTGCTTCTGTTTGTTTGGGGCCATGCCCATTTCAATGAGAAGATCCATTGTGGCATCGCAGCGTCGGATCAGCTCATTAATGTCGTCTTTGGTTACCATGCTGTACATGTTTCGGCCTCAAGCACTATCCAATGTGTGTTATTTTTGCGTTTTTTTGTATAGATAGGACGTTACCACATATTTTGGTTTCTTGGGTGTTTTAGGTCATACATTCATCTTCTTGCTCCTGTTGTTCAAAAAAAGGACGCCTTTCTGGTGTGGTGCCCCTATTCAATTCCCTTCGTGTTTCCCAGGAGTTCACCGCGGTGAACTCTGGTTGAGGCTCTTGTTAGGGAGTTGGCCTGTGAGTGTCCGCTCAGGTTAAGAGTGTTCTGGTTCACTGCGGTGAACTCTAGGCTATAAATTGATCAGGAAAAGATGTGCTCAGGGGGGGCGGTGCCTTTGTATATTTGTCCTCTGTGAATGACGGCCTGTTCTAGTTAGTTCACTGAGGTGAACTTCTGGTTAAAAAGTGATCAGCTATGCTTGTTTGGAAGCTGGGCATAGGAAATGTAAAAGCCGATCAGAGTTCTAGGTGTGTGATAACGAACTAGTGCCACAAAAGTAAGTCAATGTTGCTTCTTGCTGGGGAGTTTGCGGTGAACCATCTGAGAAGTTCACCGCGGTGAACTTGATTATGTGGTTACGTCTTAATTGAGTGTTGAGTTTGAATGGTTTGAGGTTGAAAGGGGTTGCTTCTGTTGTTCTTTTGCACGTGTAGTTTGATGATTCATTAAAGGCGCGTGGCAGGGTGCGCATCGCTGAAAAAAGGAAGGGTTGGACTTTGTTCGTAATGAGAGTCGCTGCCGTTTTTAGCGAGACCGGGGTCCGGCGCCAATGTGAAGCTGGTTTCAACTCTCAGCTTAGGCAGCGTAAACCCAGTCCAGTGATAAACCCGAGGGCTAATGCCAATATGGTGTCTCGCAATGGAAATTACATTGGGTGATTGAGAGGTTTGAGTGCTGTATTGTTCGGCTTTTCTCCGTATGTTTTTTGTGTGGTTACGGCCGGTAAATACGGCTAGGGTTTTCTTTAATGAAGAATCGAGCTTCTCGGTGGAATCGTTTGTATTGCCAAGTGAGCTGGCAATCGACCTTCACTCTATGGCTCAAGGGTGTAGCTCCAAGGGTAATGCCTCTGATGCAGATAGGCAGATAGGCAGATAGGCAGATAGGCAGATAGAGACGGAGGCTTGATAGGCCTGATTCAGTGGCGCCAGGTCAGGCTGTTAGAGCATTGGTATTTTTAGCGTGAGGTTCACTGGTGTGGCATGGAGTGGGCAGCCAGTAGGGTGGTGGTTTGTCCGCCATGTTTTACATGGCCATAGATAGACACGGATGGCCCTGAGTAGATTTGTCGAAGTGCATGGATAGTCGTTGCTTTGTACTGGATAGGTCGGCGGCTTGTGCTGGTTTACGAGTGCCTCTAGAGTTCGCCAATGTGGGCGAACCTGCTATTCGGGCTGTTGGAGTATGACTGTATTGATAGGCGCAGCGAAAACATAACGCAGCCGCTATCAATAAAAGAATCCTTGATTACTGGCAGTCTCTAAATAGGCGTCTATTAATAGACGCAGCATTGACCTACCGATCTGCGCATCGTGAGGTCATGGTGAGGCGAGCAGGGGGCTGGCAATAATAGGTCGGTATGGGGAGTGAAGGCTGTGTCTACGCTTATGCCGAACTGGGGCTGGTTCCTGTTTAATGATAAGTGTTGAGGCTGGGTAGCTCAGTGATGTTTACTACAGGGGTGTTATGTAAGGTGCATCGGCCTGAATTTATGTGTTTATTGCCCTGAGCGCGGGTCATCGACGGTGGCGTGAGAGAGCAGGTTCACTGAAAGGAACATTGCTTTACGGGAGGGCCGAGAGCATTACTTGTGAGGGGAGGGCTACACAGGGGATGGTAATGCCGATTAGGGCGTTGAGCGGCCATTTTGGTATTCTTGTGGTGTGTCGGGCGGATGTTCCCGTGGTTACATTGTGGTGTGCCGGATTCGCTGCCGTGCCTTACCGTTAGTAGGCTTAAGCATAATTTTATCTGCGTCAAAAATACCAAAACTCCTATCTGTCTGTTAGTGTTGTGTAACCGCGGTTACAAAAACTGACATTTAAGGCACTGCTTTGGCAAACATTCGATACCGAGTCATTCATATCCGCCCAGATGACTGCGAACCGGCCCCTTACTCCTCTGGTTTTAGCTTCCCCGAAAATCTCGAACAAATGCTGATTGGTGAACTGCGTGCTCGTGGGGACCTGTTATTCCCCGCTTGGGGCGTTGAGGCCAAAGGCTGTTGTCAGGTCTTTCTTGGCGCCTACCAAATTCAGGCGTACAAAGCGGCCTTCCCCAATCAAGAGATGCCGATTCGAATTGGTATGGACACGACATTCGCGCCGCAAGAAATTGTGGCCATTATGCTCAACCCAAAGAATGAGGGGAATGAGTCCAGCCATCTGGCCAAAGCGATGATGATTCGCAAACTGAAAAAGTGGAATAACTTCAGCGATCAGGCGATTGCCGATGCCTCCTCTATGAATCGAGTGACGGTTGCTCACCTGAAGAAACTGCTGAGCCTGCACTCAGAGGTTAAGAATCTGCTGCAGTCGGGAAAAATCAGCTATTCAATCGCCAGAGAGTTGATACCCGTGGCCAAGGCAGAACAGCTTAAACTCGCCAGACGAATCGTGCGGGTTGGGATGGATCTCACATCTGTGCGAGCATTCCTCGGCAAGGCCGCTACTAAAAATAAGGGTCGTTCTGCCGCCGCGAGTCTATTGTTTAAAGATAAGTCATCGGACATTAAACGACTGGAAGAGCAGATGTCCCAAACGATTAATCATCAGGTGTCGGTGGATACAAAAAACGACGGCTCCGGGACCATCTCTATTTCTGGTTTTGATAAGGCCTCATTGGAGGGGCTGATTGAACAGATGTCGAATAAAACACTGAGCGGTGGGGCAAGTTTGGTGTTGAAGTTTGATGATTTGGATAAATTTGATGAGGTCTCATCAAACCTGCTGCCCAGTGATGAGATGTGAGCGCTCTTAGATTACTTATGTTTCTTTTGTATTAATTTGAACTAACCAAAATAATAGAAGTCATAGAATACAAGCAAGACATGGTCTCTCTCCATATACACCGCTTAAAGGCTCCTTTTTAGGGGCCTTTTTTTTGTTCCTCTTTTTTACTCTATGCGGCGAAGATAGCTGGGTTATTAATTATCGATCAATAACCCATTCGAGTAGCTAAGATTCAAAGCAGATTAAGTGATACGTTTTGTCCGTCGCTATAAAGTAAGATATCTTAACAATCAAAGCGTTGGTGAGCTCGGCAGGTGCATCATAGGGTCCGGTAATTTAACCTTTCTATAAGGGCATAAGGCGCGGCGCTTTGCTTTGGATGGATTCAGGTAGCCAGCAAAATATCGTCTCTACTCAGTGACTTTTTAAAACGTCAATTCGCGGTGGAGATAAAGTGAGTCGGCGCGAAATACAAATGTTATGTGTCCATAATATTTTTGAGGTGAAGACTGATGGAACAAGTTTTACTAATCATTGGCGCGTCGATATTTGGTGTGCTCGGAACCATGCACCTGTTGTATACGTTTTTTACCAACAAACTTGACGCCTATGATGCATCGGTCACGGAAGCCATGAAAGGCGCATCACCGACACTGACCAAGGAAACGTCAATGTGGCGCGCGTGGGTTGGTTTTAATGCAAGCCACAGTTTAGGCGCAATGCTGGTCGCCGCTGTTTACATTCCTCTTACCGTGTCTTACTTCTCGGTGATTCAGGCGTCGGTTTGGTTCTCCATGCTCCCGGTTTTTATTGGCTTGTCTAATCTGATCTTGGCCAAAAAATACTGGTTCAAAATTCCATTCCTTGGCGTGCTTATATCAACGGTTTGTTTCTTTGGGGCTGCTGTATTAATCAACACATAACCTGCGCCTGCAATAGAACAGCAAAAAAATTGTAAGAAAGAATAATATCGTGTGTTTTGAACATTTAAAAAATTTCTGCCGAAAAAACCATACTGACTAGCGGTAAAGAGACCACTGAGTAAATTGAGCGGTTCAAATAATGAAAATCAGCAACATACATAGGCGTGTTTACCCCGTATCTTCGCTACAAGTCGGGCAGCTACTGGACACACTCGCATCAGATAATGATTGCATTTGGCCCCATGAATACTGGCCAGCCATGAAATTCAAAGACGGCCTAGTCGTAGGGGCAATAGGAGGACACAAACCGATAAGGTATTCGGTGGAGGCGTTTGATAAAGGGCATAGCGCCGTTTTCCGGTTTATATCTCCACGCGGTTTTAAGGGGACTCATTCATACCGAGTCATACCCATTAGTGAAAATGAGTGTGAGTTAATACACTCAATTGAAATGGACGCACAGGGTAAAGCCTTAGTTGCATGGGTTTTAGTTATCCGTCCCTTGCATGATGCACTCCTTAAAGACTCGTTATCAAAAGTGGGGGTAAACATTGGTTTAAATGCAACTCCAAATAATTGGTCAGTATGGGTAAAGCTTCTGCGCTGGACTATGTCTAGTGGAAAACCACGAACGAAGCAGGTTGCATAACAAGGTTAAGCCCGCGTCCATTTTTTCTGGGGGAAGAACCGCGTTGGATGGCTGGACGCACTAACGCATTGACCGTTATGAGGTGTTGGTAAATGAAGATGGTCTACACGAACGAAGATCGATTCATTGTGAGCAATGTAAAGAATATTCTGAGTCAGCATAGAATCGAAACCGTTCTTAAAAATGAGTATGCCGCCGGCGGTATAGGTGAACTATCCGCTTTTGATGCGTGGTTAGAGCTCTGGGTCCTTAATGAGACTGATTACGATGCGGCATGTAAGGTTATCGATAATGCATTCAGCGATGAAAATGCAGTCGATTGGCTGTGCTCGAATTGCAAAGAGAGCAATGATGTCGCGTTCGAGTATTGCTGGAGTTGTCAGCATGAGCCGTCATAACAAGGCCAAATATAGACGCTGACAAAAAAGCGCTGGCTGGACGGCCACTAGCTACTCAGCCGAGTAGGTGATCAAACAGCCCGACGGAAAGAGCCGAGGCCTTCTTCAGAATATGGAGAACCCAGCGTCAGCACAGCTGGAACTGAGCTGTGCTGAGTTGGTTGTAACCTACTTATATAGTAGCGCTTTAAAAGGTTTATCAAGAACTCACTACAATTCAATCACCGGGTTTAATAAGCCGTACGAGCATAAGGCAAGTGAGCAACTATGCCTTGAGCTGACGCTCGATAAAAAACAGTCGGTCTTGGCCAAAATACAGCTCATCTTTATAGAAGGTGGCAGGGCAGCCAAACACACCTCGCGCCACCGCTTGTGTGGTGTTGGTTTTCAGCTGTTCTTTTAGTGGAGCCTCCTCTATACGTTTGAATATTTCCGCTGCATCAATACCGGCTAGGGTCAAAACCTCGGTGACAACACTAGGGTCTCCCATATTGACGGGCATTTTCCACATGGCATCAAAAACGGTTTCAACATATAGATCGAACACACCCATCTGCTGAGCAGCAATTGCGCCGCGCATAAGATACAGAGTATTGATCGGAAAATGCGGATTGAAGGTCATGGGTAGATCGTAAAGCTCGGCGTAGCGCTGTAGGTCAGTATTCATCCACGCACCTTTGAGCGGCACCATCACCGGGGATTGATTGTTGGCGGCTTGAAATATCCCGCCCAACAGAACCGGTGTTAGGGTTAGTTTAGCGCCGTAGGTTTGTTCAATCCACTTCAAGCGGTGGTAGGCCAAATAGGTGGTCGGGCTGCCAAAATCAAAACACAGTTCAATTGATTCACTCATGATATAGATTTCCAATTATTATTTATTAAGAGGGTTTAATCGGTCGGTGTGTTTACTAGGGTTCCGTTCTTACCAAGGCTCTACCCATGGGCGCAGGTCTTGCTCGAAACTCCAGCCGTCACGTTTTTGCTCACGCATTTGCCAATAGACTTCGGCGATAGAATCGGGGTTGACTATGTCGTCTGGCTGACGGTTCTGTTTGTGAACCAGTAGGTTTTCTTGAATCCACTGGGTATCGACCGCCGAATCGATAATGAGGTGGCCGACATGGATATTTTTAGGTCCCAGCTCTCTGGCCATGCTTTGTGCCCAAGCGCGCAGGCCATGTTTTGCCGAGGCAAAAGCGCCAAACCCTGCGGAGCCTTTAACGCTGGCGGTCGCGCCGGTAAATAGAATGGTGCCGCGTCCGCGCGGCAGCATATGACGAGCGGCTTCACGGCCCGTTAGAAAGCCGCCGTAACAGGCCATCTCCCAAATCTTTCTGAATTTTTGTTCAGTGGTGTCTAACACACTCATGGGCACATTGGCGCCAACGTTGAATACAACGGTATCGAGTTCACCAATGTCTTGTTCAATACGTGTAAAACATTCGGCAATAGCGTCTTCACTGCGTGCATCACAAGACCAGCCGTATGCGCTATGGCCCTCTTGTCTGAGTTCTTCAATCAAGGGTATTAATTTATCACCGTTGCGACGCACGCCAACCGCAATCAAGCCTTCGCGGGCGAATTTTTTGATAATGGCGCTGCCAATGGCATCTCCGGCGCCCACCACCAGCGCTACTTTTCTTTTTTCGCTCATAACCTCACCTCTCATTTTAGTATTATTACTTAGGTTCCATTATGGAACCCAGGTTTGTAAATAAAGCTTAAATAAAAGCTTAAATATAAGAATTTAAATAAGAGCCGGACAAACCCCGGCTACTTACCCGTCCCCAGACTGATCATTCCGGAAACCCTGAAAATCTTTTGGCGGTTGTGCTCTGCTCTAACCAGCAGGCTTGCTCGTCGGTAAATATATTGGCGTCCAGTGTTGTATCGGGCATTTCATCGAGAGAGCCTGCGGGCACGACTAAAGACGTTTTTGCCTTGTTAACAAACGGCAGAGCCGAACCACAGATACGACAAAAGGATTTCGAGAACCCGCGTTCTGGGTGCTCAAAGGTAGCGACCTTATCCTCGCCCTGACGCCACTGAATATTCTCAGGTGCGGTAAATAAGTTTGAGGCAAACGCCGAGCCCGTGAGTTGCTGACACTGCTTGCAGTGACATTGATAAAACGCTTTAAAGTCGTCTTCAACCGAGAATTTAACGGCCCCACACAGGCATTCCCCGGTGATTGTCTTGGTCATGGTTTACTCGCTCTAACGTTTAACTATTGAATGTCAGTTCTTATCGTTGCCCAATTTTTTCTCGTAAAAACCATCAAAAATACCGATGTTTTCACCCCGCTCGATCTTTTTGGTAATACCTGGACCCAGTTGGGGTTGAACATCCTGGGGGCGAATCGGCTGGTGGCATTCACTGCAGGCGAGGTAGGGCTGGGTAATCTGCTCGCAGGTTTTGTGTTTGTGTTGCATGGGCACGCCGTCGGCATCGGCCTCCCACTTGTCACCAAACTGTACGACGGTCATCAACACTGGGTAGAGGTCGATACCCTTCTTGGTTAAGCGGTATTCGAAACGCTGGCGAGCCTCGTCATAACACTTTTTGTACAGCACCTCATGCTCAATTAATCGTTTGAGGCGATCGGTGAGGCGGTGTTTATTGATGCCGAGGGCTTTATGCAGGGATGAGAAACGCAGGTTACCGAGGAAAATGTCGCGGATAATAAGGAAGGTCCAGCGGTCGCCGACAATCGCCAGAGTTCTGGCCATGGAGCAAACTTGGTTATCCACTTCATCCCAACGCATGGTCTGTTTCTCTTATAACAACTGACAGTAGAGCCAGCATAACCCTTACGGTTCCTTTTTGGAACCCGAAGGATTATAGAAGCCTGACGGGCAGTCAACTAGAGGCACCGTGCGCAGCGAACCGCTGGGTTGTTCATCGGCATTTTATAGCGGGCCTAGGCGATTGAATCATACCCTTGAACTGAACTATACGACAAAGCTGCCCGGTCAATAGGCTTCACAGTTTACTATGAGCCACGGGATTTGAGGCGGGCAGGTCTGGGTTTTAGTCAAAGCATCAAAGCAATCAAGTAGCCGGATTTAATAAGCAGTACTGACAGGAGCATCAGGCAGGTGAACAAAGGCAGCCACAGATTGGAGCCGTTTACGCGCTTAAGCCTTGTGACCAAGGCTTGGGTTAATATAAGGGCAATCAGCGTCCAACCTGAAAAGTTAAAATAGCTGCTAAATATACCAATCAGGCAAACGATCTTCAGCAGGTCAAAGCCGACCCGTGTTGCCGACACCTGCTGACGCTGTAAAAAAATCGACCCGATAATGGCGCTGACAATGAGCCATTGTAGAATTTTCAGGGCGGTGTGGATGGGTTTTACAATGGGTAATACATCGTAAACAACGCCGACTTCTTGTTCATAGATCTCGTGTTCAGCGATCAGCTCGGCCAATTTTTCACGTTCTGCGTGGGCGAGGTTAATGGATTCAGAAGGGTCGTTGTGTATATCAAACAACAACCATTCTCCGCTGCCCATAGGCGGTAGGGTCTGTGTGGCTTTCCACCGTGCTTTAAACAAAGCTCTGGCCCCATGGACCTCAAAGCCACGGCTTTTGGAGCCGCCAAATCTTGTTGTCTGCCCCAATAGCAGTGCGGCAAGAGATGAACCCCGCAACGGGGCAAGGGTATCGTCGACCGCTGATGGGTGAGTCACACCGGCGAGATCCAAAAAAGTGGGCAACCAATCGGCCACATGAATGTAGTCATGATTAATCGAGACAACAGGCTGGGCGCCCGGCGCTTTGACTATGGCGGGTGTGCGAATACCGCCTTCTGTAATGAATCCCTTGAAGCGACTCAGCGCTGCCGATGAGGCTGTGGCCCAGCCAGCGTTGAGACTGGTGAAGGAGCCGGGCCGCCCTAAATTCTGCAGACTGTTATCAAACTGCGCGTGGTATTCGGCTGTGTGTGTGGGGTAGGTGGATGAGGGTAGGCCATTGGGTCCGTTATCACTCATAAATACAACGAGGGTATTGTCGAGGCGCCCCTGTTGTTGCAAAAGCTCAAAAACACGGCCTATCTGCTCGTCCATGTAATCAATCATCGCGGCATAGACTTCCATGTTACGACGACTGAACATTTTTTCCTCCGCGGATAGGCTTGACCACCTTGGAATAATACGCGGCCAAGCGGGCAGAGGCACATGAGAAGGTAAAACACCGGCGGTTTTTAGTGCATTAAACCGCTGCTCGCGCAGCACTTCATAGCCTTCATCATAGAGCCCTCTGTATTTATCAATGTACGCCTGTGGCGCATGCAGTGGGTCGTGCGGCGCTGTGTAGGCAAGGTAGGCGAAGAAGGGTGATTGAGAATCGACATCGCGCTCGAGCCACGACATTAGGTAGTTGGTGTAGGCGCGGGTTGAGTAAAAGTCTTCTGGCAGAGTGTCTACCGCCTTGCCGTTACGGCTGTACTCCACAGGTTCGGCAGGGTGCAAGGCAACGGCCTCGGTGAAGTGCCCCGCGCCGCCAGGCAGCAGGGCGAATGTTTCTTGAAAGCCTCGGCTTGCCGGGCGCTGTGAGACTTCATGCCCCAAGTGCCACTTACCCGCCATATAGGTGCGGTAACCAGAGGCGCCCAGCACTTCAGCGGCGGTGACCACACGATTGTTTAAGTGGCCTTCATAACCTGGCTGCCCGGCTTGTTTGGGGCTGTTTAGCTGACTGCCAAGGCCCGCAATGTGGTTATCGGTGCCCGTGAGCAACACCGCGCGGGTGGGGGCGCAGGTGGGCAGGGTATGGAAGTTGGTAAGTCGAAGGCCCTGCGCAGCGAGGCGGTTGAGGTTGGGCGTGTTGATCTCGCCGCCGAAACTGCCGAGGTCGGTATAACCCATATCATCGGCGACTATGAGCAATATATTGGGCTGCACTTGAGCGGAATCGTCTTCAGCGAAAGCGCTTGTACCGACTAGCAACGCCAGCACAGCGGAAAACGCCTTTAATAGTCGCATAACCAGATACCTGTTGTGGAGACACAAGGGGCGTCGCCTTTCGACACCGATTTATAATTGTAATATAATTCAGTTATGATTAAAGTTCTATTGTTGTGTGTGATTTCGTCAATCCGGTGAATGCAATAGGTGACTAGACAGTGGATCTCAGTAAAGGTTATTGCGTTTAAGGCCTAGGTTAGGGGAGTGTATGGCTGAAAGTCTTGCTCAATGATCTGAGTTAATGTGCCGGCATGGCAGGCGGAAAATCTGGATCTTTGCGATAGCCGCAGACACTGGCTAGAGGCTGTTAGGAATCCGAACGGGTTGCCCAAGCGAAAATTTATTAGAAATAATGAAGCTGGTATTCTAAAACTTGCAAGTATCGAAGTTAGAGGGGAAGGGCTTTAGTGATAAAAACCCTGTTATAAAAGGAAAAAATCTCATTGTTAATGGGGCACCATTTCAGCCGTTTAAATAGCTGAAAATCCGCCGTCGATCGCAATCGCCTGACCATTCATATAGCTGTTAGTTGGGCTGCAGATGCCCAACATAGCGTTAACCATTTCTTCCGGAGTGCCTAGCCGCTTCATTGGATTAACCTGAGCGAGGATCTCTATCTTTTTGTCAATGTCGCTAGCAGCGAGTATCGGTGTTGGGCTAAAGAACGGGCAGGCGGCGTTGATGCGAATGTTCTTCTCTGCGTATTCCACAGCCGCGGTTCTGGTTAGACCGATGACTGCGTGTTTTGCTGCACTATATGCGGAGAGTTGCGGAGCGCCACCAATGCCCGCCATGGAGGCTACATTGAGAATGCTGCCACCACCGGTTTTTAGCATTTCGGGTATCTGGTGTTTCATGCCAAAAAAAACGCCTTTTGTGTTAACCGCGAAATTAATATCCAGATCGGCTTCGTCGGTTTCAATCAACGGTTTCATGGGCGTGGCTATGCCCGCATTGTTGATGGCGATGTCCAGTCGTCCGAAGGTCTCAATGCTCGCAGATACCAGGTCTTTAACGTGGGACTCTTGGGTTACATCACAGAGTTGGGCAACAACGTCCGTTGCCAGTTGCTCGGCGACGGCTTTGACGCCGACTTCGTTGAGATCGCCCAGTACCAGCTTGGCACCAGCGGAGGCCATTTTCACGGCAAGTAACTTTCCGAAGCCACTGGCTGCTCCGGTAATTAATACAACTTTATTATTATATTCAGACATGGATAAATCCTCGAACGATATCTTTTAATTTTAACAGCAACCATATAGATAGACCCACTAGAGACAATAAGAAACCGATCTCATAACCCAGCGTTTTAATCGGCGTGGTATAGGCTTTTATGGCTAGAAAATCCGCAGTGTTGGTCAGGGCAAGAACCTGAATAATGCCCTCTGTAAGATCAAGTGGAACGGAGAGTAATGGGGGCAGTGCAAGGTACAGCCCGTACTTGCCAAAGAAATTAAGGGCGGCGCTGGCAAATAATCCGGCGGCGGCAAAGGGCAGTATCACGTCCAGTGTTGTTGTAAACCAGAGGTGGCCTTGGTTTTGTTGTGGGGTTAATTCCCTCAGCAGGGCGCGGGCAGTATCTGGGTCACTGATGCCATCAAGCAACGCTAAGCCCCAGTATGATTGGGACCACTTTGATAGAAATATCAATGGCACGGCAACAAAAAATAAAATCCACAAAGTGCGTGTTTTTTTAAGGTTTTCAAATAGAGCAGTCATAATTCCTCTTACTATCTGTTTGATATTTTCATCGGTTACATTAATACGTACTAACAGGTGTTATTAATATGTAATAAAGTCTTATTACCTGATGGTTGTGTTTGTTGTAATCAATTTCTCATGGTGTCAATTAAAAAAACCTGCCTATTAATAGACAGGTACAAGCGGAGAGACTGTGGATTATGTAAGCATTGAAATATTCCAGGTTTCCGTTAAATCTAATAATTTGAAATGCCTATATTAGAGAATAATATTTTCTTTTCTTTGTATCTCGAGCCTAAAAATTGATAATATGTGACAAGCTAATGCATTCGTGTTTGAACGTGTCTTTCTGGCAAGGAATTGGATATGAGGAATTCGAAAAGCCCGTCGAGAAAACCGAACATCCGGCGTTTTCATCAGGCCTTACAGCGTATGTCTGTGGATACCTCTGCTCTTTACACCGAGCTTGGGATTGACCCAGAATTAATGGATACAGACAACACCAGTATCAGCACAGTCAAACACTATGAATTGCTGGAACTGGCGGCCGCCAAAAGTAACAACTATTTCCTTGGTATAGATCTTGGACTCGACAGCAGAAACAGTGAGCTGGGGGTTCTGAGCTATATGCTGCACAATGCGCCCAATATGAAGAGAGGGATAGAGCTGCTACAGCGTTATGTGGCATTGGTTGCCCCGGAATTGTGTATCGCTTTACTGGAGCGGGAAGACGACTGTGTGTTGACCTTCAAGATTCGGGATGTTTCTCCCTCGCATTGCCGTCAAGCTATGGAGATGACCCTTGCACAATATGTGCTGATGCTTCGCACCGTAATGAGTGATGACGCCTGGCAGCCCTCCCGGCTCTACTTTGAGCATGGCGCCCCAAGTGCTGAGGAGTTGCGGCATTTTCCCCTAGGCGGCGAATTGATTTTTGGTCACAAGTTCAGTGGCGTATGTTTTCCTAAAGAAGTTATGAATTACAGTAACAGGGATTTTGATCTTCAGCTTTTGGAATTGCTCGAGTCTCAAGTTCTTAATAGTGCAGAAAACCTGTTGGGTAGCGACTCCTTCCTCGATCATATTCGATTATTAATGAGTTCTAATCTGGGTAATGAAAAAGTCACGGCAGACACTATGGCCGTGGCGCTGGGCATGAGTCGCCGCACTCTGCATCGTCGACTGAGTGACAGCGGCACCACCTTTAACGCCTTGCGTGAAAGTATTGTTATCAGTGTTGCCGAGGAAAGCCTTAGCAAGACATCCGTGAGTATTTCCGAATTGGCCCATGAGCTGGGTTACTCAGAATCGAGTGCGTTTGATAGGGCGTTTAAGCGTTTAACCGGACAGAATCCGTTAGCCTACCGCAAGCAACATAGCTCTCTGTAAAG
>Ga0209292_1000976_pt1 | contig 35879 bp, 26 predicted proteins | sample GOMGulsemesocosm_2_FD_184634 | JGI IMG/M metagenome (GOLD analysis project Ga0209292, IMG submission 184634) | Methane-oxidizing microbial communities from mesocosms in the Gulf of Mexico - GOM9C Gulf of Mexico (SPAdes) (version 2) | ecosystem: Environmental > Aquatic > Marine > Cold seeps...
TGTTCCTGGTACCGACGGAGGTAAAATGAGTAAGTCGCAAAACAATATCATCAATTTGTTTTTGGATGATAAAAAACTGCGCAAGCAAATCATGAAAATCAAAACGGATTCTACCTCAATGGAAGACCCGAAAGATCCTGATACTTGTAACTTATTCAATTTGTATAAATTAGTTGGAAACGAGACTCAAATTGCAGATTTACGTGCCAAATACGAAGCTGGAAACTTTGGATACGGACATGCAAAACAAGCCTTTTACGAGTTGCTGATTGATAAATACAGCGAAGAGAGAAAACGTTACAATTACTACATGGAAAATGTAGCAGAAATAGACAAAGCATTAGCTATTGGAGCAGAAAAAGCCCGTGTGATTGCAAATGACGTTTTAAAACGAGTAAGAACAAAAGTAGGATATTAGACCCTCTAGCTCCTCAAAAGGGAGGATTGAGCTATAACTGGTAAAAATATAAAAGCCGAAAGAGTAGTACTACTCTTTCGGCTTTTTTTGATTTAAGATTTTATTGAATCAAGAATCAAGAGGCGTATTTTTTTTAAGAAAAATTGAATTTCCAAATCACTTATACGCTGCGCTAAGTCCTGGCTCTTGTATACTACTTCTTATTCCTTTTTCTTAATAAAATCAATAGTTGTTTTAACTACAGAGGCTAAATCACTAGGCATGGTGTCTTTAGTCCATGGTTGTGCACAACCAAAGGTATGGTTACCGTTTGAAATTATCTTAAGCTCCGCTTTTGTGTTCCACTGCTGTAAACACTGTGCTTCTATAAGCTTCACTACCTCATCAGCTTCTCCTTGAACTATCAATTGAGGAATGCGTAATCTTTTCACAGAAGACTGAATCGTCAAACGGGCTTCATTTTCTTTAAAATTGGTATAAAAACCAAATAAATGAGGCATTTGTTGTTTCGTACGTGCGTTTTCTATGTAAGCCACACCGTTTGCTTTCCACCCTGCCAAAGCATCTCCCGTAGGAAAACGAGCCCCAAAATCTGAAACACCTGCCCAAGAAACAACCCGACTAATACGCTTACTTTCCCCTGCTTTTACCAGGACAGTTCCACCGCCTCGAGAATGCCCTACAAGTGTAATATCGCTCAAATTAACATTGCCCTTAAACACCGCTTCCGTACTTAGATAATCCAATACGGTTTCTAAATCGTCTAATTCTTTCGTAAATGTATTTTCTCCAAAAGCTGGTAAGTCCGGAAAATCGATAGGGTCTTCCATGGTCCCTCCGTTGTGAGAAAAATTAAATTTCGCAAAAAACAAATCAGCATTCACAAAGGAGTCCACCATTAAATTCCATGCTCCCCAGTCCTTATATCCTTTATATCCATGACAAAAAACAACTACTGGTTTTGGTTTTTCATCATTCTTAAAATAGAAATCAGCTAAAATAGGCTTACTATTCTCTTGATCTATTTGTATGTTTTTTACTGTTTTCATTTCTTTATTTTTTATGGTTTGCAACTATACTTAAAAAGGCAAATCCGTTTTTTCTGTAAAAGGAGTGTTTATATCAAAAATTTCCGCCATTATTTCAGCAAAAACAGTAGAAAACTCCTCCATTTTGTCCTCATTTATACTCAGTTCTTGTTTCCCTCTAGCTGCGGTAAAATTCATAGGTAAAAACCCAGAATTTAAATTTTTAAATGAAAAGATACCTGCTTGCATCTCCCCGATGTCTTCTACATTTTTATTTTTTAAATGCAAAAAAGCATACATTAATACTTGAAGTGGTTTGGCATATTTATAATCGGTTTTTAATCGCGATAAATCAGGAACTTTTAAATCCAACAAGGTCACTTTACCTGTTTTATAATCAATTATTCTTGTCACTCCATCCAAGGAATCTATCCTATCCACAGACCCTTTTATAGTGACAGGGAAATCCAAAGATTCGTGAATAAAAGAGCGACTAAGAGAATCCTCTAGGCTAATAATTTTAAGTTCTCTTCCTTCTTTTAACAAGGCTAATTCTTGATCTAAGAATCGTGTTATATGATTATTAGACACTTCAAAGATCAATTTATTTTTACCAAATCCAAGTTCACCTTTCTTAAAAAACACCTCGAATTGTTTTTTTATTTCAGCCGCAAGCAAGCTTTTCATGCTTTTTATAGCATCTTCGTCTAGCAGCTTACCTATATAGGGTTTATACAAGTAGAATAAGGTTTCATGAATAACGGTCCCCATGGTATTACTAGCCACGGTTTCTTCCACCTCAGCAGCCTCTTTAATACGTAGGACATAGCGTTGGTAAAAAGCAATAGGATTGTACAAATAGGTTCCCAAAGCCGAAGGAGAGACACCGTTATTCGCCCATTTTTTTAAGAGATCTATGACAGCATCCGTTTTAGGGATTTCTAACAAAGTATCCTCTAACTTTACTACCGCAGGACTAATTAAGTGATCTTTTACATTGTTGTAATAATAACTAAGTTGGGTGATAAAGCGACTCTTTTCTCCCGCTCCAAAAGCATCAGGCTCTGTATTATAAAGCAAGTATACATTTTTAGCCCTTTGTATCAATCTATAAAAGTGATAGGAAAAGATAGCATCTTTTTCTTGGTAGGTAGGAATTCCGAACATCTTTTTTATCTCAAAAGGTAAAAATGATTGCTCTCCTTTTCCGCTTGGCAAGACACCTTCGTTTGTAGAGGTCAATATCACCGTTTCAAAATCCAACACCCGTGTTTCCAGCATCCCCATTAATTGCAATCCATTTAACGGCTCCCCTTGGAACGATAAACTTTCTTGCTGTGTTAACAACTTATAAAACTGCTGTAACACACGAATTGACCCGATATAACCATACGTAGCATTCAGGTTTTTTAACTGCTTAAAAACACTTAAAAATCGATAAGAAAACTCCCTATCCAACCCATCTACTTGCTGCATCCAAAATTCCAGTAAAGCAATTTTTCGATCGAGCAACACAGGAATATCTGTACAGATTTCAAATAAATGCAGAAAGTGCACATCCACTTCTTTCAATGATTTTTGAATCACTGCTGGCGATAAAAACACTACATTTTGCTTGACCATCTCTTCTTCTAGTAGCCCCACCTGCGCCTCACATTGTACATGAGCCACTAGTTTTTTTACATAAGGATGATTTAATAAAGCCAATACATCTTTATAGTAAAATGCTTGTTTCTGAAATTTATCTACATTCAATTGCATTTTAAAAAACAAATCGAACAAACTAGACAATCCAATTTGATGTAATGGGAAGCCCATGGTAATATTTACTTTACCTACAGATGCGGGAAGTGACGTAAGAGTTAATGGCAATAAATTTTCATCGGCCAAGACCAACGCTGTGTTTTGAGGCGAATCAATTTTCTGAATTAGTTCCCCTACAAATTTGAGTTGGGTTACGTTTTTAGGCGCCCCCACACAATTCAATGTTTTTTTACTAAAATCAATTTCCTCCTCCCAATTAAATGAGTTCGTTTTATAATAAGGCCAGGTATCTTTATAAGACCTCAAAAAGTTCCCCGCCTCATTGGAAGGGTTCATAATTGCGGTACTGGTATCCCAATATACGGTAGCTAATTCTTGTTCCAATAAAGCTTGAAAAATAGTTTCTTCTGCTTTGTTCAAGGCATTAAATCCTACAAAATAGGTCATAGTTCCTTTAGAAGACTCCATAAAAGCAGCCAACTCACTCGTAGCTTTACGATACACCAATCCTTGATATCCTATCTTTTTTTCTAATAATTGTTCCGTTATACTTTTGTAATAATTATGTAATTCCTCAAAAAAGTACAAGTATTTAGTTGTTAACACTGTTGGTTTTTCATCATCTGTCAACCAACTTTCCATACGTTTAATATCACTTAAATAAGTGAATATTTGATGTGAGTCTACTAAATAACTATCTATTTCATTAAAATCGTGTAAGGCGGTTGTAGCCCAATGAATAAAACTCTCAAATGGTTCTACTTTGTCTTTAGGAGTATGCTTAAGATACACTTGATAAAATTCGAATACTAATTGTACTGAATCGACCATTCGCAAGCCTGCCATTTTTTGAATATACCCTTCTATACTTATGATTTCAGGTAAAAACCCCGCTGTTTTTAATTGACGTTTTAATTCTTCTTTTAAAAAAAGACAAGAACGCTGACTTGGTAAAACAAATAGCGCTGACGCTACATTAGGATGTTGTAAAACATCGGTTACGACTCTAGAAAGAAAGGAAGGCATGATCAATAATTTGTATAAAAATAAAAAAGCCATTTCAAATGAAATGGCTTTTTATAAAATATTTTAAGAAAATCTCAAATTAGTTATTCAATTTGATTTCAACTCTTCTGTTGTTAGCTCTTCCTGAACGCGTAGCGTTAGAACCAATTGGTTGGTCTTCACCGTACCCTTGTGCAGTTAAGTTAGCTACAGAAACTCCTTTAGTTACTAAGTAGTCTTTTACAGCATTTGCTCTTGCGTCAGATAAACGTTGGTTACCAGCACTAGATCCAGTAGAATCTGTATGACCCTCAATATGGAATTGTGCTTTTGGATATTCATTCATGATACCAGCAATCATATCTAAACGTGCATGCGTTTCAGATTTGAAAGAAGATTTAGAAGAATTAAAGTATACCGTTCTTGCTAATTCTTGTAAAGCAGCTTTTGTTTCTTCACTTACTGTTTTTACTTCAGGACATCCATTGTTAGAAGCAACACCCGCAACATTTGGACATTTATCTACGTTATCTAAGATTCCATCTTTATCAGCATCTCCCCAAGGACATCCGTTGTTAGCAGCTGGTCCAGCTACTTTAGGACATTTATCCTTACCATCAACAACACCATCTCCGTCAGCATCAGGACAACCTTTGTTTGCTTTGGTTCCTTTTACTTTAGGACATTCGTCTTTATTATCAACAATACCATCACCATCAGTGTCAGGACAACCGTTAAATTTAGCTAAACCTGCAGTGTTAGGACACTTATCTTCAGCGTCAGTAATACCGTCATTATCAGAATCTGGACATCCTTTAAATTCTTTCAATCCAAATACTTCTGGACAAGCATCTTGTTTGTCAAAAATACCATCACCGTCAGTGTCAGTACCACCAAACTTGATTACTACACCTGCAGCATGTTGGAAGTGTTGTTGTACATAGTTACTATCAAAAGAGTGCTTGTACGTAGTTTGAAGATTTAAACCAATGTTGTCAGAGAACCAAAAGTTTACTCCTGCACCACCGTTAAATGTACCAGTTCCATTTGTGTTACTAGTTACATCAATCCAAGTATAACCTCCACCAATAGATACATAAGGATCAAACCAAGCAGTTTCACCAATAACATTGTTTAAGTCATATTTAATAGCTCCATCCAAACCGAAGTAAGATAAGTCACTAGCAGCCATATCACCGATTTTCTCGATTTTATTTAATGAACCTGCAACTTCAAAGCTAAATCCATCAGCTAAGTATCTTCCAACGCTCAACCTAGAGATAGAAGGGATCATGTTATAATGGTCGTCTGCGTTAAAAAACTCATCGAACCATACGGTAGAGTTTCCAGAAGGAGTAGTCATACCGCTAATATTAGCAGGATAAAAATCCACTGCATTTACACCAAAACCAATTGCCCATGGATTACTCTCATCCTGAGCGTTTACGTTGCTTAAACCAGCAACTACTAGTACAGCCATCAAGGCCATTTTTAAATGTTTCATTTTCAATAATTTAATTTAATGTTCTTTTTTGTTTTATTTAAAATCTCCCGCTCTAACTCAATAGAAGCTAGAAACAAATCTACAAAATTATATTGATAGTGCCTTATTTTTAGACTATTTCTAAATAACTTCTAATAATTTACCTACTTTAATGAAAGATTGCACAGCTTTATCCAAATGTTCAGTAGTATGGGCTGCGGACAACTGCACTCTAATACGTGCTTTCTCCTTAGGAACTACAGGAAAAAAGAACCCAATCACATAAATACCTTCGTCCAATAACATGTTTGCCATCGTTTGCGCTAATTTTGCATCATACAACATTACAGGCACAATAGCAGCATCGGCTCCAACTAGGTCAAACCCAGCTTCGCTCATTTTTGTTCTAAAATAATTAGTATTCTCTTCTAGTTTATCTCGTAAACTAGTGTCCTTTGTTAAGATCTCAAACACTTTTAATGAAGCACCAACAATACCAGGAGCCAAAGAATTAGAAAACAAATACGGACGTGAACGTTGACGTAAGATTTCTATAATTTCTTTTTTTCCTGTAGTATATCCTCCCATGGCACCTCCTAAGGCTTTCCCTAGCGTTCCAGTTACGATATCTACACGATCCATCACGTTTTTCAACTCTACAGTTCCACGCCCCGTTTTCCCAATAAAACCAGCGGCATGACATTCATCTACCATTACTAAAGCATCATATTTATCCGCTAAGTCACAGATTTCATCTAATTTAGCAACAATACCATCCATAGAGAACACACCATCCGTAACAATAATTTTAAAACGATGCCCTTTCTCATTTGCAGCGATTAACTGAGTTTCCAAAGAAGCCATATCGTTATTATCATATCTATATCGCCCTGCTTTACATAGACGTACTCCGTCAATAATTGATGCATGGTTCAATGAATCAGATATAATGGCATCTTCTGCCGTTAATATTGGTTCAAAAACACCTCCATTTGCATCAAAAGCTGCTGCGTATAAAATCGTGTCTTCTGTAGTATAAAAATCAGCAATTTTTTGCTCTAATTCCTTATGAATATCTTGTGTTCCACAAATAAAACGAACCGATGACATTCCAAAACCATGCGAATCCATGGTATCTTTTGCCGCTTGGATAACTTCTTTATTATTAGAAAGCCCTAAGTAATTATTGGCACAAAAATTAATTACTTCTTCTCCTGTAGACACTTTTATAACAGCATCCTGTGAAGAAGTAATAATACGTTCTGATTTATACAAACCTGCATCTTTAATTTCTTGCAGTTCTTTTGCTAATTGTGATTTTATAGTTCCGTACATTGTTATATTTTTTTACGAAATTACTATTTTAAACCAATTTAAGGGTGGATTATTTAGTAAATTAATAAGTACTTTTTCGTCAAAGTATCTTTTTCCTTAACAATTATTAAAACAACATGGCCTTAATTTCTAATTCACGGGCTTTACAATGACATGACCTCCTAAATAAACCAATAGTTTATCCATCACTTTATAACCTAAGCTAGTCAAAACATGCGCATAATGCAACACTTGGCGATGATGCTTTTTCTCTTCACTTCCTGTTTTATAATCAATAATTACAACCTTATTGTCTGGGTAAAAAACCAAACGATCTGGAATAATTATAGTTCCCATATCAGTTAGAATTTCACGTTCATTATAACTTTTTAAGCCTTGTTCATAACACATCAACAATTTGGGATGAGAGACAACAGCCATCAATATCCTATGAAATGTTTCACGATTAGCCTCTTGAATAGCCCCTTCACTGATATAAGCATCCAGCACCATTTTTACATCTTCCTTGGTTTTAATTTCTGCCAACATTGCATGCACTAAATTCCCATAATTTATGGCTTCCCCTTGACTAGTTCCCCATAAAACAGATGCTTTTGTAACTACCGAAATATCTAAACTCTGCCAAGAACTAGACACAAACTCTTTTTGAGCTAGCAAAGTAAGGCTCTCCGAATTTTTCTTTTGAACACTCACTCGATTCTCTTTTCCAAAAGAATACTCCAACTGCGCTGAATCCCAAAGCGATAATTCTTTTAAATAATTAATAAAATAACCTGAATAGAAGTTTAAATTCTCCTCTCCCTTCTTAGATATCTTATATTCTGAAACCACATAAAGTTGCTCTACCGCCCTCGTTAACGCAACATATAAAATATTCAAATTATCTAACTCTTGTTCCTCTCTATGCTGTAAATATTTCTCATTTCCTTCTACCCCTGTGTATTTAATTTCTTTTTTCAGTCCAACTAATAACGCATCAAATGGTTTGATTATTTCCGATGTTTCCAACCATGTTTTAGGACTCATATCTCTATAAATATCTAAATCGTAAGGAAAAATCACTACTGGAAATTCCAACCCTTTTGCTTTATGAACCGTCATTATATGTACAGCTCCACTAGTAGAGGGTGCTACAATACTCAAACTGTCTTTTTTCCGTTCCCAGTACTCTAGGAAATCCAATAAAGTAGCACTATTATTTTGCTGGTACTCTAGGACTACATCTAAAAAGAATTGCACATAGGCATCCGACCCTTTCACGAGTTTAAAATCTTTTATCAGTTGCTCTATCCCATTATAAAAGGAATTTTGAACATAAGTCTCTGTACTAAAACAAATTCCGTATTCTTCCATTTTCTTAAAATACTCGGCCGTATTTAAATCATTAAAGTCGGATAAAAAGACATGTAGGTTCTTATCACTTTTTAAATGATCATGTAAAAAGTACAACAATTTCACTTTTGCTTCTTCATCATTAGGAAAACACAAGACAAACAAGCAATCTATTAAAAACAGCACTGTTGGACTGTTCTGAAGCTGTAAGGTTTCAGATGAGATAATGCGTACCCCACGTTCAGATAAATATTTGGCTACAGCAACACCTTGAGAGCGTTTTCTAACTAGTACACACACATCACTTTTATCAAATCCTGGATCTAAATTGCAAATAATATCATGCACCTTCCCTGGAAAATCAAATTTCTTAGTTTCCTCATCCTTTTCTAAAAAAGACAATTGCACAAAACCTCCTGTGTTTTTATTCGTCTCTTGATAACTCCCTGTAGCGTATAAATTGGCATAATCCGTATGAGATAAATGCCTTGCACTATGCGTAAAAAATGTATTATTAAAATTGATTACTTCCGAATATGAGCGATAATTAGTCCCTAATTGCTTCAAGTTTTTAACTACAAAAAACGGATTAGAAGCTAAACCTTTTCCTTTATTGGACAAGTCGATAAACTGTTCTGCCTTTCCTCCTCGCCATCTGTAAATAGATTGTTTTGCATCCCCTACTAACATCAACTTTCCAAATTCACCAGCATCATTTTCGCTAGACAGTGAATTGCTAATGAGCGGAATTAAATTCTGCCATTGCATTTCCGAAGTGTCCTGCATTTCGTCAATGAAATAATAACGATATTTTTCACCAATTCGTTCGTAAATAAACGGCGTAGGTTCATCTTTAATTTTATCACTAATCAGCTGATTAAACTCCGCATTTAGCCGAATATTATTTTCCTCCTTTATGGTTTGTAAAGCCTGATTTACATGATTCAAAACCGCTAAAGGAATCAAGCCTTGCAGTACTAGATTTATCAACACATATTCCTGGTACACCGCTTCAGAGGCTGCGTATAAATTCAACAACTCAGGCAGAATGGCTTCAATACTATTCTTAATATGATCTGGCTTAGACTTGGTATAGAAGTTTTGATTTTCTACATGATTTTTTAAGGTGTTTTGATCAAAAAACGTAGCTTTTGTAAAGTTATTTTTCAAATGATAAAAATGATTTGAAAACATGGATCTATAAAAATCCTTTATTTCCAATCCAGCATTTTCAATCTCCTTAACTCCATCCACCCCTATGCTTAAAAATTTAGATTCCAGTAAAATTTTACGGGCTGCCAATGTTTTTTTATAGGCATTAAAATCGGCAACGGTTTTATCTTTTAAGCTACTTATATTTTTTGTGTCGGTTTCATTTAACAAAATACGCCCCACATTTCTGAGGTCTTCTGTGATATCCCACGCTTTATCTTCCGAAGCTTTTTGAATAGAAAACTTGATCAATAAATCTGTTAGTTCTGTGTCCTGTCCTATCGTAGAAATCAACACATCTATGGCTTCATTTAACAGCGATTGGGCATCCATTTCCACTTCAAAATTAAGTGGTAATCCCAAATCAAAAGCAAAAGTTTTTATCAATTTATGTGTAAAACTATCAATAGTTGTGACGCTAAACGCACCATAATTTTGAAGAATTTTTTCAATAACTTTTTTGGATCTAGCAATCAATAAAGCCTCCTCACAGCCCATTTCTCCTTGCAATACAACAAACAAATCGTTCTTTTTACCTTTAGAAAAATCTTGTAAGTTTTCCAATACACGAGTTTTCATTTCATTCGCCGCCTTATTCGTAAAAGTGATGGCTAAAATTTGTTGAAAACGAAAAGAGTTTTTGGTAGAAAGAACAATCTTAAGATATTCCTTGACTAATGTAAACGTTTTTCCACTACCGGCTGAGGCATTGTAAACTTGAAATAAATCTGTAGATGGCATATTGCTAATTTTGAATGCAAGGTAAGAAACTACAGATTGTAATGCGCCCTAATTCAATTTTTAATAATAACAGCCTTTACTTCCGTGTCCTCTGCTTCCTCCCTGACCAAACATACGCATTACTAAAGTAGCAGAATACAAAAAATGTGCTGGCACCTCTAGATTTGAATCACTCGTATGCTTGTATACACCTTGTAGATTTATTCCCACTGATTCGTTGATCCAAAAAGAACTCCCTAATCCACCATTAACGGTAGCCGCTCCTTTTTTGTTCAAAATAGTATAGCCTGCACCTGCTAGAACATATGGTTGAAATTTGTTTTCTTCGGATAGAAAAGCATAGTGCCCCGAAACATCAAAACCTATGTATTTTATTTTTTTAGTCAATTCAGTATCACCGATTTTCCCTATACTATTAAAAGACATCCCTAAATCGACAGAAAACTTCCCTGATATATGTTTTGAACCATGAATTCTAGGTCCAGATATAGACCAATGATCTTTAGCATTTGCAAATTCACTAAACATCCCTTCGGAATTCCCTACATTGGTTGGATAAAAATCTACAGCCGTTGCACCAACACCGAACACCCAGTTATATGTCTTTTTTTGAGCAGATAACTGCACACAAAGAAACAACATCAAACATACTAAAACACCTTTTTTCATTTTGCTTATCATTTTTCAATAAAAACTATGTAATTTACTATCTATAGAAACGATGAAATTTCTCAAATAGTATGTAAGCACTCCTTGGAGTGTAAAAATCATATGGTTTACAAAGGCTTAACAATTATATTTTATTAACCTCTTTAATGGCTTTTTTAAAATCTTTAAAACTATTATTGTTCAGTATTAAATGTATTGCCTCATCCGTCACTTTCTCTACATTATCTACAGAAAAACCAATTCCAACACCTATCCTTCGAAGCAGTGCCGCCTCTTCACCGGTAACCTCTTTGTCTGCATAGATCATACATGCCAAATCATACAAACGTTCTATGCGGACATCATAACTCTGAGGAGTCGCAATGGCATATTGCTCAGGTGCTTTTAATATTTCTTTGTAGTGATCTTCCAAAATATGAAAACGCTTCGCCAACCTTTTCAACATTTTTTCCTCATTTTTAGAAATTGCGTTATCAACTACGGCCAAACGAACGATACTAGCAAAATGCATTACAATTCGCTTTTTTTTACCACTTAGGTTAAAATTTGAAATAGTCATATCTTGTTTTTAAACAAAGATAAGTATAAATTTCATTTCCAAAAACATCCCGCTCTCATCTTCAAAAACTAAATGATACTTTACGTATATTTGCAGAAAAATTTTCACTTTGAGTAAACAACAAATTTTAAGTCAAATACAACAATCGAAGAAAGTGCAAACTTTTATCGAAAACATAGAGAAGTCAACCTTACAACTCTCTATTTCAAGCCTTGTAGGTTCTTCCTTATCTTTTGTAGTTTCAGAAGTTTTTAAAAGTAGTACTAAACCTTTTGTTTTGATTTTTAATGACAAAGAGGAAGCTGCGTATTATTTGAATGATTTTGAAGCTTTGTTAGGTGACAAAAATGTACTTTTCTATCCAGGATCCTATCGCAGGCCTTATCAAATAGAAGAAACAGACAATGCCAATGTTTTGATGCGTGCCGAAGTACTAAATCGTATCAACTCAAGAAAAAAACCCTCCCTAATTGTCACGTACCCCGATGCTCTTTTTGAGCAAGTAGTCACAAAATCCACCTTAAATAAAAGCACTTTAAAAATAAGTGTAAATGACAAATTAGACCTCGATTTTGTAAATGAAGTACTCTTTGAATATCACTTCAACCGTGTAGATTTTGTTACCGAACCAGGGGAATTCTCTGTTCGTGGAGGGATTATAGATGTTTTTTCTTTTTCTAATGACAGCCCTTACCGTGTAGAATTTTTTGATGATGAAGTAGAAAGCATCAGGACGTTTGACATTGCGACCCAACTCTCTACAGAAAAGGTTAATAAGATTGCCATTATCCCCAATTTAGAGCAAAAAGCTAGCAATGAGAAGCGGGAAAGTTTTTTAGAATACATCGCTTCTAACACCATCCTATTTGTTAAAAACACAGATTTAATTGCCGGAAGACTGGATACTTTATATTCCAAAGCAGAAGCCGCTTTTAAAGAATTGAATAAGACTATTGAACGCGGAAGCCCTGACCAACTTTTCTGTAACAGCCAACTCATTATCAGTCAATTGGAAAAATTTTCCTTTGTAAAAATAAATACCAAGGAATCTACCCAACTAGTAACCAATGCCTCTAACATTGGTTTTGCTACGAGTCCGCAACCTTCCTTCAACAAACAGTTTAATCTTTTAATAGAAAACCTACAACAAAACACACGTAACGGTTATCATAATTATTTATTCTGTGACAACCAAAAGCAAGCAGATCGATTTGATGAAATTTTTAGTGACGAAACTGACACCATTGAATATGAGACCGTCGTTTTCCCTCTTTTTCAAGGTTTTTTAGACGATGATTTAAAAATCGCTTGTTATACCGATCATCAAATTTTTGAACGTTACCATAAATTCAGATTAAAAAACGGTTTTTCAAAAAAACAATCCATTTCCATAAAAGAACTAACCAGTCTAGAAATTGGTGACTATGTGACTCATATAGATCATGGAGTGGGAAAATTTGGAGGATTACAAAAAATAGATGTAGAAGGTAAAAAGCAAGAAGCCATTAAGTTAATGTATGGAGAACGCGATATATTATACATCAGCATCCACTCATTACACAAAATAACCAAGTTTACTGGAAAAGACGGAAAAGCTCCTAAACTACATAAACTAGGTTCTAATACTTGGAAAAAACTTAAACAAAAAACCAAATCTCGTATCAAGCATATCGCCTATAATTTGATAGAATTATATGCCAAACGAAAAATGCAAAAAGGATTTTGTTTTAACCAAGATACAAATATGCAGCATGAACTAGAAGCTAGTTTTATGTACGAAGATACGCCCGACCAATTTACCGCTACGCATGATGTAAAAACAGACATGGAAACGGACAGACCTATGGACAGGTTGGTATGTGGTGATGTCGGTTTTGGAAAAACAGAAATTGCGATAAGAGCTGCATTTAAAGCTGTGGACAACGGTAAGCAAGTTGCAATTCTAGTCCCAACCACTATCCTCGCCTTCCAACATTTTAAGACATTTAGTGCCCGTTTAAAAGACTTTCCTGTTACGGTAGATTATATCAACAGGTTTAGAACAGGAAACCAGCGCAAACAAGTATTGGCAGGCCTGGCTGACGGAAGCATAGATATAGTCATTGGTACACATCAACTTACAAGTAATGCCGTCCAATTTAAAGATTTAGGGCTGCTAATTATTGATGAAGAACAAAAATTTGGAGTGTCGGTAAAAGACAAGTTAAAAACACTGAAAGAATCTATCGATACCCTTACATTAACCGCTACCCCAATTCCAAGAACCTTACAGTTCTCCTTAATGGCAGCACGGGATATGTCTATCATAAACACGCCACCTCCAAACAGACATCCTATTGAAACAAATGTTATCAGGTTTAGCGAAGAATTGATTAGAGACGCCGTCAGCTACGAAATAGCACGTGGAGGCCAAACCTTTTTTATCCACAATCGTATTGAGAACATTCAAGAAGTAGCAGGCTTACTTCAACGACTCCTTCCTCACGCTAAAATAGGCATTGGGCATGGGCAGATGGAAGGTAAAAAGCTAGAGCAGTTAATGCTGTCGTTTATTAATAATGAATTTGATGTACTAGTAGCAACCACTATTATAGAAAGTGGATTAGATGTTCCCAATGCCAATACGATGTTTATCAACAATGCCAACAATTTTGGTTTATCCGATTTACATCAAATGCGAGGTCGTGTGGGTAGATCTAATAAAAAAGCCTTTTGCTATTTCATCACCCCTCCACACCATATGATGACGGAAGATGCCAGAAAACGAATCAATGCAATCGAACTATTTTCTGATTTAGGAAGTGGAATTAACATCGCCATGAAAGATTTAGAAATACGTGGTGCCGGAGATATTTTAGGAGGAGAACAAAGTGGTTTTATCAATGATATCGGTTTTGACACCTACCAAAAAATATTAAGTGAGGCGATAGATGAACTAAAAGAGAACGAATTTAAAGATCTTTATAAAGAACAAAACAAACAAAAAACCACCGAATTTGTTAAAGATATTCAGATAGACACTGATTTTGAAATCTTGTTTCCAGACGACTATATCAATGTGATTTCAGAACGATTGAGCTTGTATAGTGAACTTAGTAGTATCACCTCAACAGATAAACTACAATTATTTGAAACTAAACTAATTGATCGTTTTGGAGAATTACCTATCCAGGTAGTTGATTTACTTGACTCTGTACGATTAAAATGGGCTGCAAAACATATTGGTTTAGAGCGTTTAATTCTTAAAAGAGGTAAAATGATTGGCTATTTTATTTCCAATCAAGACAGTTCTTTTTATGAATCTCCAATATTCACTCAAGTTTTAAAGTTTGTACAAGCACAACCACGTAAATGTACCATGAAAGAAAAGCAAACAAAAAATGGGCTGCGATTATTATTGAGTTTTAATGAAATAACTTCCGTACAAAGAGCGTTGCATATTTTAAAAGAAATTCATTAATACCATGTTAAAAAAATTAGTCTTTAGTTGCCTTTGTTTTTTGTTGATTTCAAGCACTGTTTTCTCACAAAAAACCAGCACCGTACACAAGAAAAACACCAACTTTAAAAAAGCAATTCTCCCGGCTTCATTAATTACACTAGGGTTTATTTTAAATAAAAGCGCTTTTGAAAAAGACCTTCATAAAAACATCTTAAAAACGGTAAAAACTGATTTTCATACCAATGTAGATGATTACCTCGTATTGTCTCCTGCCGCCATAGCTTTAGCAGCCAACTTTGCAGGTGTGGAAGCAAAAAACCACTGGTTTGATCAAGGAAAAAATGTATTTTTCGCTACCACAAGTACTTATTTGATTACAAATGGGCTAAAACGCCTTATCCATAAAACGAGACCTAACGGCTCCAACGCTGATTCCATGCCTTCTGGACATACTTCTATGAGTTTTGCCGCCTCTACAGTACTGTATGAGGAATACAAGAACACGAACTCAGCCATTGCCTATAGTGGTTTTGCTACCTCTAGCGCCGTGGTATATTTTAGAATGGCCAATAATAAGCATTGGGTTTCAGACACACTTGTAGGTGCAGGAATTGGAATGGCAGTAGCCAAACTGGTATACTTGATAGAACCTCTAAAAAACTTTAATCCTTTTAAAAATACGCGTGGAATCACACTATTTCCAACGGTCAATGACGATGGGTTTTCACTGGCTTTTACGAAGCAATTTTAATGTACTATTAAGAAATTTCATCTTTGTAAAAGCGGATAAAAACAAAAAAACACATGATTTAAATATGAATATTTATACCATGTGTTTTTTTGTGTTAACTATGTTTGAAACGCAACATCTTGCGCATTTACATATCTCCTAATTGTTTTATTTTAAAACGTTCCAGCTCGGCTGTGGTATGTTCACGTTTCATAATCGCTTCCATTTCTGCAACCACCGTTGGGTTATCTGCAGCAACATCGTTAGACTCGGTAGGATCCGTCTTTAAATCGTATAACTCCAAGGTCATATTTCCTTTAAATATATTTTTTCTAATGGCTTTCCAGTCCCCTTTTCGTACTGCTTGCTGACCTTTGTATTGAGGAAATTCCCAATATAAAAATTCGTGTTGCACTTGCGTAGAAGGTGTTTCCATAATGGTAGGCAAAAAGCTAATCCCGTCAATATCCTTTGGGTTCTCCACATTTACCAATTCGCTAAACGTAGGTAATACATCCCAAAAAGCAGAAATATGATCTGTCGTAGATGCTTTTTTAATTTGATTTGGCCAAGATATAATCATAGGAACTCGAATTCCGCCTTCGTAAGTAAATCCTTTCGTACGTCCATATTCATTTGGAAAAGGGCCTGCACTATTAAAACGTTCTGGATCCATTCCTCCCGTATAACTAGGCCCATTATCACTAGTAAAAATAATGATGGTATTGTCGTAAATCCCTAAGTCTTTTAGTTTGGTCACAATCTCTCCAACTTGATCATCCAAATAAGTAATCATCCCAGCATAAGCAGCATTTGGATAGCGATTTGGGAAATAACCTCTATTTCCAATATAAGGTGCTTCATCACCCAATTCATCTACATAGGCATCTACGTATTTCTGTGGTACTTGCAATGGTAAATGTGGCAAAGGCGAAGCATAGTACATAAAGAATGGTTCGTCCTTATTTTCGTCAATAAAATTCAACACTTCCGTTTGCATTTTTGCAGGTGCATAATCGGTTTGTTCAAATTTGGCGTAACTTTTCAAATCCTGTGGGTCTAAGCCTTTTTCTAGGCGTTGTGCCGGCTTAATGATAGGATTATCCAACCATACTTTTTCTTCATTTTTCCATAAATGACGCGGATATAATTGATGCGCTTGACGTTGGCAATTGTATCCATAAAAGAAATCAAAACCACTTTTATTAGGAATTCCTTCCGTTAACGGAGCTCCTAAGCCCCATTTTCCCACAACTCCGGTTTTATATCCTGCCTTTTGCATAATTTCTCCCAATGTTTCCGTACTATTTAAGATAGGACGCTGCCCTTCCAAGTTAGGATCGTTGACCGCTTTTTCAAAATCCCAAACATCACCGCGTTCTGCCCATTCATCATTTCCACGAATACGTGCATGACCGGCATGTTTTCCTGTCATTAACATATAACGAGAAGGTGCACACACAGGTGCGCCAGAATAATGCTGAGTAAACAACATTCCTTTACTAGCTAACTGATCAATATGTGGTGTTTTTATAATTTTCTGACCATATACTCCCAATTCTCCATAGCCTAAATCATCCGCTAGAATATAAATTACATTTGGTTTTTGAGGTTTTTGACTGGTAGTTTTTGTGCAGGATTGCAAGGCAATGATTGCACTTAAAAAAAGGGAAACATGAATCAATTTACGTGTCATCTTGAGCTTAAGTTAATTATTAAAAAAATGAAATTTCAAGGTATAAAAAAAAGCATATAGATTCACAACAAGCTCCAAATTTATTGAACGCTCTACAGCTGACGTTTAGCTGTATTCTACAGGTGTTCATCTAATTTTAACAAGAAAATTAAGCGTAATTAATACCTTTATACGTAAATTTAGCACAGAATTTTTAAAACAAAAAAGTCATATGCGTATCAATTCTCTCATTTTTATTCTAGGTATCACCTGTATTATTACAGCCTGTACGACTCAAGAAAAGAAACTATCAACCCCTAAAAAAACTCCTAATGTAGTTCTTATTGTCGTAGATGATTTAGGCTACGCCGATGTAAGTATTACCGGAATAGCTAAGGATGTTCATACCCCAAGCATGGATGCCCTTGCAAAAAGTGGTACACGGTTTACCAATGCCTATGCCACAGCATCTATTTGTAATCCATCCAGGGCCGGGCTAATTACAGGAAATTACCAACACCGATGGGGTACTTTTTGGTATGGAGGAAAAGGAATGCACAATCCAGCCTATAAAACGATTGCAGAATTGTTAAAAGCGGCAGACTACACCACCGGATACGTAGGAAAAGTACATTATGGAAACAACGACCACGATGTAACAAATCGTAGTTTTCCTTTAAACCATGGGTTCGATTATTTTTATGGACATACATCTCCAAGAAAGCATTATTTAAACCATACAGCACAGATAGAAACTGAATTTTTAGCAAGTAAAAAGGAACACAAACGCAAGGGACAGAGTTTGAGACAAGGTCCGTTATGGGAAAACAAAAAACATGTAGATACCTTAGCTTTTGCTACCGAATTATTTGGCGCAAAAGGGCGTGAATTTATCAGTAAGAACAAAGACAACAAGTTCTTCTTACAACTATCGTTCAATGCGGTGCATAATTTCACCCATCAGTTACCCCAAGAATACTTAGATAAAAACGGCTTAAAAGGCTACAGAGACTGGGATCCAGCTAAGGAAGAATACTACGATTGGTATAAAGAAGGACGCAAACCTAACAATCCAGAAGGACGTGCCCAATACCTTGGACAGTTACACTTTTTAGACAGAGAAATAGGAAAGGTAACCGCTACTTTAAAAGCATTAGATTTATTGGAGAACACCATAGTGGTTTTAGTAAGTGATAACGGTGGGAGCACGCCTATTTACGCGAACAACGCCCCATTACGAGGCTCAAAATACACCTTGTATGAAGGAGGCATAAGAGTGCCATTAATGATCTCCTACCCCCGAGCATTTAAAGCAGGATTAACTTCTGACAATTTAATTAGTTCCATGGATATTTTACCTACTATTTGCAACGCTGTGGGAATAGAAGCGCCTTCAAAATTAGACGGAAAAGATGTTTCTGAATTATTAAAAGGAAATGACAATAACGTGGAGCATGATTTTTTAGTTTGGGACAATGGTGCTCAAACAGCCGTGAGACAAGGAAAATGGAAATTACGTACTGCAAGCTTGGGAGCCAAAGGAAACTCAGATTACGAAATGGTGGAAATGCAATATGGTGATTATTTGTACGATCTAGATACTGACATAGGAGAACAAGTAAATTTAGCCGAGAAATTCCCTGAAAAATTAGCGGAATTAAAAGCAATACATAAAGCTTGGCGAGAAGATATTAAAGTAGCGAAGTAAGCGGAGAAACCACGAATTATTCAAGTAATAAAAAAGCCTTTAATTTTAAAATTATAGGCTTTTTTATTGAAAATGACCACTATCTAGATTTAATACAAGTGGTTATAACTACCTTTTATCATACAGAAAAAGGTATTCCCAAATCATCTTCTAGCCAGAAACACAGTAACTTAATTATATTCCCGAGCCATCAAAAAGGCATTGTAAGCATTTAGTACTTTACCACTTTTTGACAATGTGTTAAATTTAACTTTTTTATCTTTTGTTCCTGGAACTATAACCTCTAAATCGTAAGACACTCCAGATTTCATTAAAATTTCTTTTACTTGTACCGCTGTTAATTTAGGGTAGTATGAGCGGATTAAAGCAGCTACTCCCGAAGTCACAGCACAAGACCAAGATGTTCCATTACTTGAATTATATTTTTTATCAGAAGATGTTGTCGTATATATATCTTCTCCAGGAGCAAATAAATCTACATCTATACTTCCATATCTTGAAAACGAAGAAACGAATGTAGAATCTAATTTATGAGAGATAGATCCAACTAATAAAAAAATATCAGTAAATTCTTTTCCATTATTTACATTATCATTTGGATAATGTTCATTGCTAACATTTAAGTTGACACCATCATTCCCAGACGCACATACAACTAATACGTTATGATTTTCGGCATATTTTAAAGCTTTAAAAACCCATTCTTTATATAAAGAGTATTTTTTACCAAAACTCATATTGATTACCTTAGCCCCATTATCTACAGCGTATTTTATGGCTAATGCAATATCTTTATCATATTCACCACGGCCTTTAGCAGCAATTACTAAGGGCATAATTTTTACATTATTTGAGACACCATTAATACCTATACTGTTTGATGAATTAGCAGCTATAATTCCTGAAACATAGGTACTATGATAAAAAATTCCTTCAGGGTCTGATATTAAATTATTACCATAATTAGTTTTTGTAATATCATGAGGAAAAGAATCTATTTTAATTTTATCATAATAATTTAAATTATAAGTATAGTTTAACATGTTATCTGCGGATTCTTTGGTGTCTTTTATCCACTTCTCAGTTAAGTCATATTTGATACAATCAGCCATGAAATAAATCTTTTTAGCTAATTTTAAATTTGATTTTTTATATAGCTTTACCAAGCTATCCAGATCCTTTACAATGTAATTTTTATTGGGATATATGGAATCAATAACTTTCATAGCCTTAGGGTACCCGTCAATCAAAAAATCAGCATATTTTTGTTCTGCGATAGCATCGTTATACACAGTTTTATAGTTTTTCTTTGCTTTTTTATATAATTTGTAAGTTTCAAGGTCTTTAATAGATACATTAGATTCTTTTACATTTTTAAATTTATCCTGAAATTTTTGAATAATTCTAACACTTTCGTTGGAAGCATATAATATATTATCTCCTTTGCTATTTCCTAAAAAATTCCATCCATTAATATCATCAATATAACCATTATTATCATCGTCTATGCCATTATTTGGAATTTCATTTTCGTTTTTCCAAAAGACGCCAGAGAGGTCTTCGTGATTTGTTTTAACTTTTGTATCAATTACAGCTACAATCACTTCTTTTCCTTTTTTGTTTCTTATCAATTCAGAATAAACTCTTTCTAAACTAATTCCAGGTATAGTATCTTTTATTAAGTCTTTATGTAACCAGTTTTTTAACTGGGACTTTGTAAGATTTTTATTTTTTTTAAGTTCTTTTTGGTAAGAAACTGATTCGAATTGATTTGCACAACTAACTGTTAAAAGTATGGATGTACAACAGAGTAGAAATATGTTTTTTTTCATTTATTATAAATGTAATTTAACTTAAAAAAGAACAAAAAACACTAAAAATTAATTGTAACTTTTTCAGTATTATAAATAAATTCATGGAATTTTAGTTACTAGTTTCTTCTTTTTCTTCTATAATAATAGTCATACTCTGTGTTTTCATTGATCCTCTAGTTTCATTTCCTTCTTCATCATTTCCTCCATTGATAGAGATTAGATTATTCAATTTTGTTACATTAAGCTTTTTTAAAGAGAGTTTTTTCATTTTTAATTAATTTTTAATTAGTTGACAAATGTTACTATTTATTTTTACTTAATCAAGAGCATGTACTCTTAATTCATGAATTTAGGGTATGTTTCTGCTATAAATTGAGAAGGATAAATACCTGTTTTCTTTTTGAATGTTCTAGAAAATGACTCTGAACTTTTAAAACCACACTCTATGGACAAAGCATTAACGGTATAATTTTGGTATTTTTTTTCGTTTTTCAACAAATCAATCACATAAGTAATTCTGAGGTCATTGATATATTGTGTGAAATTTTTATGCATATAGTTATTGATAAGAATAGAGAGGTAACGACTGTTTGTATTCATTTTTTCTGATAATGTACTTATTTTAATATCAGAATTTAAATATTCTTTATTTTTTTCAAATAAGGATATCTTTTTAAAAAGTTCCTCCTTAAGTTCTTCAGAAAAATGTGTTTTTACAATTTCTTTTGAAGGTTCATTATTAATTTTAAAAGCAGAATTATTTAAGAGTTCAGTACTTATTTTAAGTATTTTTTTCTTCTTTTTAAAATTTAAGTATGATAATAAAAAAATAATAAAAACTGATACGATTAAAATAATATACCCCCAGTAGCTCCTCTGTTTTTCTTTTTTTAGTAAATATTTTATAGCTTTTTGTTCATCCATTAATATTTTTTTTTCAAATTTAGAATAAACTTCTGCATTTATGTAGTTGTAATTTTTATAATAAATACTATCTAATTTTAAGAGGCTATTTGTATATTTTAGTTGATTTTTGGGATCTTTTTTTTTCTTATAATATTTTCTTAAGTAAGTATATGTGCCTCTTAAGTCAGGATGTAAATCATGAATAACATTAAAAATACTATCTACTTTTTTTAAATTAAATACAGCCTTATCAACCTGTCCTAATTTTGAATATGATTTTCCTAAAAAACAATAAGCATATGCAATGTTAGGAGAATCGTTATAATTTATTAAATAAGGAATTGATTTAGATATACTATCTATAGCTGCGATATAATTATGGCTGTGATATTCTGAAATACCTTTACCTAAAACAAAATAGTATTTAAAATTTTCATCAACTATATTTAAACTTCTTTTATAACCCAAGTCATAATAATACCTAGCAGAGTCTAATTGCTTATTTTTCAAATAAGCATCACCTAATGAAAAAACGGTGTACAGGTGATGCTCATCATTGAGATTAACTTTTTTATTCGAGAGGTTAAATTTGTATATTTTTTTAAAAAGAATTAATGCTTCTTCAGGTTCACTAAAAATAATTTTTATTATCCCAACTCTATGATATAATTGATGTAAATAAATATCTCCAAAATTACTTGTCTTTATTGCCAATAAATAATTTTTTAGCGCTTCCTTATAATTTCCTTTTGAGTATAAAATATCTCCTTTGTTTGAATATGATAAAGAAGGAAAGAATTTATGTTTTAATAAATGCTTAGAATAATATATAATACTATCATTAATTTTTAGAGATAATGAATCTTTTATAATTAAATTGGGTCCTACTTTTTTTAAATTTGAATAATAAAATCCATAAGCTATATGCAAACTATCTCTATTTATTTTAGCTTTTAACAAATAAGCCTTTGCAGATAAAAAAGAAATCAAAGAATCTTCTTTATATACATTGTCTGACAAAACATCGTAACTTTTAAGCAATAAAGAGTCTAATTCTTGTGCATTACAAAAGCTAATAGCGAATAAGAAGAAAATTTTTATAATTGTATTTTTACTGAACATTATATTTTTTTGTATTGTATGTTTTATAAAGAAAATCATAGATAACCATTTCGTACAAACGTTGTTTTGTTTTAAAACACCTATTTATGGTCATATGAATGATACTTGATATTAAATTTTCAAATTGAATTTCAAGTTTATCTTCCATATTAAGTAATTTTAGTTTTAATCCAATCTTGTTGAGTTTGGTTAGGTTTTTAAATTCAATTAGAGCCTCTTTTTTAATCGATAGTGATTGATACCTTTTGTTTAATTCTCTTTTTTCTAAGGTATTTATTGAAAATTCATTTTTATAGGAACGTTGTAGATTATTAAGGTAATTTAATTTGTCTTTTGGTGATAAATTAAACGTTTCTAAAATTTCATCTACTAGTTTTAATGTCAATTTAAAACGTAAATCATCATTGTCATGTGATTTTTGTATGAGTTCTAAAATGTTCATGCTATCGTAAAAAAAATATTTTTCAATTAAGGAAATAGTTTGTAACCCATAACGATTAAACTCTCTTTTATATGTGTTTATACTTACATCCCATATCAAATTAGCGTTAACCATCGGAGAAATAGTTTTATTTAAAGCGTTGGCTACTTTAGAAAAATCTGCTGTATCTACTAAATGAAATCGGATCCTTAAATGATTGTTAGGATCTGAGTACCGTATAAAGAACCATTGGTCTATGGTTTTGGATAGGAGTAATTTTTTTACAACATCATAAATATAGTTACTAAGTATATTATCCGCTGTTTTTACACCACAATATATTTTGAAATAGACCCACTCACTTCCAGGGGTAAAACTTGTATGTATAGGCTTTTTTTTCATTTAGATATGTTTCTTTATAAATGAAACAATAACCTGATTACAGTACGAGTGTATTTTATCAGTGACTACTTCATCTTTATGAAACAGGAACTCTTCTAGAATAAACGATCTTCTGTTTTTTATAGTATTCCAAAGCATTTCAATTGAAAGAGTGTTGGTTAAACTAATTAATAGTTTATTATCTCCTTCTACTAATTGAACATAATTGGGTAAATTTATTTTTTTCTTCCAATCCGTAAATGATTTTGTAATTAAATAATGTTCTTTAAAATCTTTAACTAAAATTTTCCACCGAGCTTTAGATATAATAGTTTGATCCAATTGTACTCGTGGTAAAAAGGGTTGTTCATTGAATATTGTATTCCAACTAAAACCAATACTGCTTCTTTTATTTTGATGTTGTAGATCACATAAAAAATGATATATAGGTAAAGAATTATAACTGTAATTATGAGCATTACTTAGTCTTGGTTTAATTTCTGTATTCAATTTTTTAGACCAAAGAATAATGATGTTATTTCTAACGAAAATTAAAAGATCGCTAATCGGAATTTGATTTTTAGAGGATACAGAAGATAATCCTACATAGGGTATTTCATAAGGTCTTATATTCTCCCTATGTAATATGTTTCCTGTTCTTACTTGCGGTAAATGCACAATTTCAGCTAAAATAGAATTATGATTTAAAATTTCTTCTGCAGTAATTATCTCCTGGGTGATTTTTTTTAAATTTGGGTCATTATAAGTAAATCTTCCCAATAAATTGCTGGCACTAGAACCGCCAATACCGTCAATAAAAATCTGGTTGTTCTTATATACTTCAATTACAGCAGAAGAAGTATCTGGTAAGTCATCCCAATTTAGTTCCTTGTTTATAAAATCTTTTGATTTTAAAACTATGGTTGTTCTTTCTTCTTTTATAGATTCAGTATATTTTTTTAATAGAAGGGCATCAAACTCGTTCCAATTAATGGTTTTTGACAATGCTTTTCTTGAAGATTGCAGGTTTTCTAAAATAGCACTGTAATCTTCTTTGTTTTGTCCATAACTGATTCCTATTTCAGCATCCAAAGCCATGCTTAAAGGTATTTTTTCATCTTCATACCTATTGGTAAAATCCTTTTTAAATTTTTCTAAGCGATTAAATTCATAGGTAGGAGTTATAGCATTGAAAAAAAGAAGAGATTTTTTAACCTCTTTTTTAACCTTATAACTTAGGTGGTTTTTTTTTAGCGAGAGGTAGGTATCGGTTTGAAATAATTTGTTTTCACTATAAGAAACGCCCATTTTTTTTATATGATTTTGAATATCTGTGTAATTGCTTAAATTCCCAAAGAAAGATTTGTCTATCTTATTAAGAGAATCGTTAATTTTTAAAAGAGATTCATTAAAAGGTGTTTGGATGTTACTTAAAAATAAGAGTAGTTTTTGGAAATAATCTATACCTGTTACAGTAGATTCAAGTTCTGAAGTAAGAATCTGATTTTCTATAAGTTCTTCAATAAAGTCATGAGCTTCTTTTTTTGTTACTTCGGAAGATATAATGCTTTCAGATAACGATTCTATTGTTTCCCCTTTTACAGCTTTTTTTATAACGATATCTATATAGTCAAAGCTTTCAAATTCTTGTAGATTATAAGTCCTGTTGTTATTGTCAATGGAATATTCTACATATCTGTAATTATTAAGTACTCTATAAATGCTATTGTTAGGAAAAAACAGCACCTTTTTTTTTACAGATTCAAAGCTCAAAATATATTCTTTTAAGGTATTTAAAAAAGTCATGTCTAACTTTGTAAACCTTCCAAATGTTTTTAGAGTATCTAATTGAATGTTTGTTTGAGAATTAAATTCTCCAACGGCACATCCTGCAAATAAACCAAATGGAGTACATCTACTAGATATTCTAGAAATATACTTTATTAAAGAATACTTTAGATTTCTAATTTTTTTTGGGTCTTTTATTTCTTGATTTTCCCAACGAATTATTTGTTTATAAAGAGATGGAGAAGCTAAATAAAGAGCTTCCATAAAAAAATGATTTTCAATTAATTTCACAAAAGAAGGAGCTTCTAAAAAATCAGTATAAAATTTTAAAGGCAATAAAGGACTTCTTAAATAATAGTTTTCAGCTATTAAATAAGGACTGTTTTTAGTTTTCATAGATACGCAATCTACTGCAAAGATAAAAAAATTAAAAACAAAAAAATGTTTTAATACTATTTCTGATTTCCATGTGTTTAGTTCTTTTTTTTGAAGTATGAATTCATGAATTAAAGGGCGTATTTCATGAATAAAGAGAATGTTGTGTTGTTTTTGTGGTTTTCAATGGGTTATTTAGCGGTATAAATTTATTGTAATAGGGAATTCTATTTATTAATAAACATATTACAATAAAATTATTTTGCTAAGAAAACAGATCATTTGTTCTTAATAATTTAAGACTTAAAGATAACTATGAAAAAGATTTTTCCGAAAGAAATACTTGAGAACACGGTAGAAGTACACCAGTTTAAGCATAGCAAAAAAAGTTCTGTTATATATACTACTATTTTACTTGCTTTTGTATTTATGTTTGCTTCGCTTCCTTTTATTAAAATAGATATATACTCAAATGCTAGAGGGATAATAAAATCAAAAAAAGAAAGGGTTCATATATCATCTATTAACTCAAGTAAAGTTATAAAGTGCATGATTAAACCAAATAAGGGTGTTAAAAAAGGTGATACGCTTTTAGTTTTGGATGATTATAATATTAATAACCAATTGAATTTAGTTGATTATAACATTAGTAATACAGAACAATTTGTACATGATATTAATTATTTATTAGCATCTAAAAAAATCAGCTTGTCTAGATTGAAATCTTCTAAATATAAAAAAGAGTACAATCAGTACTTACAGAATAGACATGAGCTTCAAACAAAAATTAAAAAGATAAAAAGAGATTATGAACGCAGTAAAATATTATTTGAGAAAGGAGTTATAGCCGCGGTAGAAAATGAAAATGTAACTTTTGAATATGAGTTAGCGTTAAGTGCTCTTTCGCAATTGAGACAGCAACAATTAAATTTTTGGCAAGCAGAACTGGTAATTCAAAATAAACAGTTAGAAGAATTAAAGAGTACCTATTTCTTAAAACAGGAAAGTAAGCGTCGTTTTACTATAATTTCTCCTATGGATGGAACATTAATGAATGTTATTGGGATAGAAGAAGGCAGTTTGGTACAGGCAGGTGTAAAACTCGCAGAAATATCTCCAGATAGTGATTTAATTGCGGAGTGCTACATATCCCCATCAGATATAGGGCTTATAAATGAAAACAATGGGGTTAAATTTCAAATGGATGCTTACAATTATAATCAATGGGGTTTGGCTACAGGAAAGATAATTGAGATAAGTAAAGACATTGAAATAATTCAAAACACCTCGGTATTTAAAGTGCGTTGTAAAATGGATCAAACTTTTTTATCGCTGAAAAACAATTTTAAAGGGAATTTAAAAAAAGGAATGACTTTTAATGCACGATTTAAACTAACAGAACGAACACTATTTGACTTGTTATATGACAATGTTGATGATTGGTTAAATCCAGGAAATAAAAAACTGAACTAACATGGCAAAAGTAACGATTAAACAGCACGACATTACAGATTGTGGAGCAGCTTGCCTGGCATCAATAAGCGCGCATTATAATTTAGAGTTGCCCATAGCAAGAATTAGACAATATGCGGGTACAGATAAAAAAGGAACCAATGTATTAGGCTTGATAGAGGCTGCTGAAAAGTTGGGGTTTGAGGCAAAAGGAGTACGTGGAGATTTTGAAAGTTTATCCAAAATTCCAAAGCCCGCCATTGCACATGTTATTGTAAAAAAGAAATTACAACATTATGTGGTTATTTATGAGGTAACAAAATCCTACATAAAAGTAATGGATCCAGGAACAGGGAAGTTAGAGAAAAAAACACATGCAGAATTTAAAGAAGAATGGACGGGGGTATTAGTTATCCTAGTACCAGACGATAGTTTTAAAAAGGGAAACGAAAAAGTATCAGTTTCTTCTCGTTTTTGGTTTTTATTAAAGCCGCATAAATACATACTACTCCAAGCTTTTGTTGGAGCTGTAATATTCACTCTTTTAGGATTTTCTACAGCTATATACATAGAGAAAATAACAGATTTTGTATTGGTAGGAGGAAACACAAAACTATTGAATTTGTTAAGTGTTATAATGATTGTTCTTTTGGTTTTGAAAATATGTATAGGATTATTTAAAGATGTTTTTTTAATAAAAACAGGACAACAAATAGATGCAAGGTTAATTTTGGGATATTATAAGCACTTATTAAAATTGCCACAGCAATTTTTTGATACAATGCGAGTGGGGGAAATAATATCTAGGATTAATGACGCTGTAAAAATTAGAGCCTTTATTAATGGAGTGGCTCTGTCGCTTGCAGTAAACGTACTTATTGTATTATTTTCTTTTGGGTTAATGTTTACATATTATTGGAAATTGGCATTAATTATGGGCTGTATTTTACCTTTTTATATACTTATTTATGCCATTGTAAATAAGTTAAATAAGAAAACGGAGCGTGAGGTAATGGAAAAGGCTGCCGATTTGGAAAGTCAGTTAGTAGAGAGTATTAACTCTATGGGAACTATTAAGCGTTTTGGTTTGGAAGACTTTGCCAATATTAAAACAGAAACTCGTTTTATAGATTTGTTAAACACAGGATATAAATCGGCACTGAATAGTATATTCACAGGGACGGCTTCTAGTACGGTATCACAAATTTTCACCATTATATTATTGTGGACAGGTTCTTATTTTGTGATAGAAAGAGAAATTACACCTGGAGAGTTAATGTCTTTTTATGCTATTATAGGCTATTTTACGGGGCCTATTGCTAGCTTAGTTGGTGCTAACAAACAAATACAAAATGCTTTGATAGCAGCGGATCGTTTGTTCGAAATCATGGATTTGGAAAGAGAAGAAACAGAGAACAAGTTTAAGTTAACAACTAACAATATAGGAGATATTTCGTTTAAAAATGTTTCGTTTAGGTACGGTACACGGGTAGAAGTGTTTAAGGATTTTAACTTACATATAAAAAAGGGAGACATTACAGCTATTGTTGGAGAGAGTGGATCGGGTAAATCTACATTAATTTCTTTGCTGCAAAACATGTATCCTTTGCAAAAGGGGCTTATTACCATAGGAGACCATAACTTACAATATATAGAAAATAGTAGCTTAAGGGAGTTGGTGAGTGTGGTGCCACAAAAAATAGATCTATTTGCTGGAGACGTAATAGAAAATATTGCGGTAGGTGATTTCCAACCAAATATAGAACTCGTATTAAATATATGTAAAGATATTGGGATTCTAGAATTTATAGAAACGTTACCAAACGGATTTAAAACGTATTTAGGAGAAAACGGAGCATCTTTGTCTGGAGGACAAAAACAACGAATAGCCATTGCAAGAGCTTTGTATAAACAGCCAGAGGTTTTGGTGTTGGACGAGGCGACATCATCATTAGATTCTAATTCAGAAAATTATATTCAAAAAACAATTCAGAAACTAAGTGAGCAACAAAAAACCATTATTGTAATTGCTCATAGGTTGAGTACTGTTGTAGGAGCGGACAATATTGTAGTATTGGAAAAAGGGACTGTAATTGAGCAAGGAAACCATACCACATTATATACTAATAAAAGGAATTACTATAATCTTTGGCAACAGCAAATTCCAAAACTAAACTAAAAACTATGACAACGATTAAACACTTGGAAAGGTTAAAAAAAATACATCAATTAATTAAGATAGGAAGTACAGGGAATCCTAAAGAATTTTCTAAAAGGTTATTTATAAGCGAAAGCCAGTTGTACAACATACTAGAAGATTTAAAAATAAAAGGATTTCCTATATGCTATTCTAGAAGTTTACGGAGCTATATGTATGATGATGACTGTGAATTAGAAATTAACTACTCTGTTCAACTTTTAACAACCCATGATAAAATATTTATTATAGGAGGATGTATAAAAAATTACTTCACTCCAATGCAATTAGAGTGGAGGAAGGTAGTTTAGCAGTATCAAAAATAAGATGCGCAGTTTTAGTTTGGTAAAAACAAATTATTAATTTAAATTTAAAAAAAAATGAAAAATTTAGGAAATTATGGGGTTCACGAAATGAATACTATGGAAAAAAAAATTACTAATGGAGGAGGAGAGACAGATCCTGATGGTTGTGCAGGATGTTCAGATGGTGCGGCACTTAGAAATTGGCTAGGAAATGTTTGGGATTCTTTTGTAGATTCTTATGCAAGTGGAGGGACACATACACAATATGGAATTTAAAAATTTAAGATTATGAAAAATTTAAAAAACTTTAATGTTGAAGAGTTAAACTCAAGTGAAATAAAAACAGTCAATGGTGGTGATGGAGGTGCTAGTGCTGTAGCTCTTGCTATTTTAGCGATGGCAATTTATGAGCATGGTAAGTCGTTTCTTGCTGGTATGTTTAATCCTTTTACTTCAAATGAATAATAATAATAATAATTAAAAAGAATATTATGTTAAAAAAATTAGAAAGAACAGAATTAATTGAAATAAATGGAGGTGGCGATTTATGGGATGATTGGTTAAAGAGTGTTGAAGACACTGGTCAGTATGTTGGAGGTTTTGTTTATGGTTTATTTGGAGGAGAATGTCCTTCAGAATGTTAAAAAACATGAAAATATCTGCTAAAGTAATAATATATTCAATCATAATTGGTTTTATTTTATATGAAATTTTTAAACACTTCATAATTGGTGTTTTTAATCCTTTTATATAAAAAAAAAGGTTGAATTTGTTTGAAATATTTTAACTGCTTCTATTTTTTAGAGGCAGTTTTTTTGTGTAGAACATTTAATAAAACAGCTTCACTCCAATGCAATTAGAGTGGAGGAAGGTAGTTTAGCGGTATCAAAAATAAAATGCGCAGTTTTAGTTTGGTAAAAACAAATTATTAATTTAAATTAAAAAAAATGAAAAATTTAGAAAATTATGGGGTTAAAGAGATAAATTCTGTACAAATTAAAAACATTAATGGAGGTGGTGTTCCTCCTTGGTTTTGGCAGGCTGCTGTTGCTACATTTGTCTATAATGTATTTGCCGATTGGGATGAAAATGTTGCTGCATTTCATGAAGGAAGAAAAGATTTATTAAGCTCTGGAGCATCAGGGTCATGGTAAAATATAAAAAAAACATACAATAAAATGGAAAATTTAAATAAATTTACAACGAGATTACCTTATTCAGAATTACAACAAATTAACGGAGGAGATGGAATTACAGAGGCTGTTTTTCGTTTTTTAGGTTGGGTTTCAGTGATAGTAGAGGAAGGAATGAATGTTCCTCATGCAAACGAACCAGAAGGAGTTAGAGGTTCTAGACCTTTTGAATAAATTTTAAATTTACAGATAGAGAGAAAATGAAATTATTACAACAATTTTTATTGATTATCATTTTTGTGATAATATGGGATTTATTATCGCATTTAATTGAGGGAGATTTTAAAAATCTATTTAAAGAAATATTAAAATTTGACTTTTATAAAAAAGTTTTGATAATTTTTATTCTCTTTTTTTTATTAAAAAAAACAAAACTAAAAATTAAAATGTTCAGAAAATGAACTCCATTGAATTTTGTTTCCCCCTTATATCACACGAGTTCTGAATTGGGTGTAGGGTAAAGACCTGTTTTTTTGTTAGTATGGGGGTGTCCGATTTGTAAAACATATAGAGATTAAACACAAAAAAGAACTCTATTTATTGAAATATTTTAACTGCTTCTATTTTTCTAGGAGCAGTTTTTTTGTGTAAAATATTTGATGAAACAGTCTCATTCCAATGCAGTTAGAGAGGAGAAAGGCGGTTTAGAAGTGAACCAGAAGGTATTAGCGACACAGTAGTCACACATTGCCAACAATGCATACAAATAGCTATGCACGGACAGGTAGAAAGCTTTAACCTAAGCACCTCCACCGCCATTGTATTGTACGAAATAACCAAGCAACGTAAGGAAATGGGGATACCAAATAGCACTTCTTTTTAGCAATCACAATAAAGCCTCTTTCACAAACGTAAAAGAGGCTTTATCATTTAATAATGAAACAAAAACTAGTGCTTATGCTTTAATCCTATTTTATCAAAAGGAATTGTTTTAAAACCGATGCCTTTTAATTTTTCATCCATACTTTTCAACTCAAAATTAGTCTCCAACAGATTTTCTGAAAAATCAGCAGTGCCTAGCATTATATTCTGAGACGTTTTTACGACGTTTGATTTTCTTAAGAAGTTGTCATCACAGTTTACAAAAACATTTTGCTGAATTGTATTCACATTCATATGATCATTCAATGCATTCATACGTGGGTATTTTTTTACATACAAGGCTTTATGTTCCGCAAAAAACACCCGTGTCTTTTTGGTGTACTTCATCCAAAAACTTTGACTCCAAGGCGTAAAAGAAACTCCCGCCGAGGTATTGTAAAACAAGTTGTTTTGAATTAAATTTTCTTTTCCTCCATGTATCTGAATGGCACCAAAATTACCTCCAGAACAATTATTAAAAATATTTCCAAACACTATATTCCCAGAAATAGTATCATCAAATCGGATTCCTGCACGCCCACAATGCGCGTTTACAGCATCATTTTCATAAGGACCTATATCATGAATATAATTGTATTTAATCACGTTCCCACGATAGGTAGGATCTCCCCACATATCAATAGCTCCTTGATCGTCTGATTCCGTTACCACATGGTGCATTTCATTATAAGCCACCAAATGATCGTTCCCATTCAAACGAATAGCACTGCTTGGAATGTCGTGCATCTTACAATTGGTAATTGTGGTACCGACACCATCTACCCAAATTCCGGGCGTATAGGTACGATCTATACGTGACAAATGATGTATATGGCAATTACTAATTGTACTATTTCCCTTTTCTAAGGTGGTTCTATTTCCTGTATCTACAATAATCGCTCCTCTCCCTAAATCTGTTATTTCACAATTTACGATGGCATTATAATCACCTCCTTTGATTATCACTCCATCTCTCGCAAAATTTCTAATCGTACATCCATCAATGGTGCTATTTGTGCAGTCGATCATGCGAATCCCTTCCTGTGCTCCCATTTCAAAAATCATATCTTTAAAATGAATATTCTCCACTTCTTGCAGCGTCAATAAAGGTGTTTTACACAGGGACAATTCCATGCTTCTTTTATCAAAATCCCCTGGAGGATAAAAATAAATTTTATGTTGGATATAGTCATACGCCCATTCACCAGGCACATCAATTTCCGAAATAGCATTGTAGACAGCAAATGGTTTATTTTCTGCAAATTTGTAATGATTATAAGGTGGATTTAACCATAAAGTGTTTTTTTCTATGTCAATTTTAAGTGCTTGTTCATAAGCATCGGCCCACAGGTATTTCCAATAACCATGGACTAATACATTTGGTTCGTTTTTAAAGGATGCTATATGAGGATCTTTATACACAATTCCTGTGAATACCTGACCATTTACGGTATCTGACACCGTAGTACTAAACTCAGAAAACCCTTTGTTTGGCCAGCGTGATAAAGCGACGGGTTTCTTATTAAAAAACAACTCGTGAAGAAAGTAGTTTTTCGGGGCTTCATTTCCAGAAAAACCTGCCAACCTCAACTTTTCAAAAGGCATAATACCATTTCTTTTTAAGTCAATTTCTATAATTTTACCACCTAATTCCTTGTTCTTTTTATACAAGGGATGCTTTTTAGACAGTGCTTTGTATTTTGATAAAGTGCGCCCTCCTGAAACAATTACTTTTTCATCCTTATAACTTTTAAAAATGACAGGATTATTTTTCGTTCCGTCATGCTCTTTTGTAAACACAAGTCCTTTTAGTAACGGATACGTACCTTCTCTAAGCACAACAAACAACGTGTCATTTCCAGAGAGCCGCTCCCCTTTCTCTGCAAGCATCACTTGTGCTTTCTGAATGGTTTTAATTGGTTTATCAATGGTGCCTAGATGAGCATCATTTCCATCAGGCGCTATAAAAATAGTTCTATTTTGTGCTGCCCCCATGAGCCCACTCAATAAGAACACAACAAATAAGGAGTAAATTAACGATTTTTTCATGCTGTTTTTTTTATTAATGTTTTAGGTATTTGTTCATATTCTGCTCCACAGCTCGGTCAAAATCTGTTCTAATTTCCTTAGAAAGTACCGCTTTCTGTTTCCAATCTGCATCACCAAACACACCTATTTCATCATAGTCAAAAGGAGTGAAATTTATTTTTCGGATATTCTTTTTATTTTTGAATCTAAAATCAAAATTATACGCATCTTTGAAATTGGGATTTAAAATAACACTGTTGGTATCATTCCCTGTTTGTTGCCATTTCTTAAACGTTCCTCCAACAAAATGATAGGCATCGTTCCCCATATTCCAATACATATTTTGATCCATCTGAATGTCTATTTTTTCCCATGCCCCCGTGAGCACCGTACCTTGATCAAAAAGGATGATATTATTGTCAAAATTAAACGATCGGTGTTTCTCTACTCGTGTACACTGCGCTTGATACAGTTTAGCAAAGGCAAAAATATTATTCTTAATGCTATTTTCCTTTCCGTAATGCTGATGAAAACCACCTGTTTTAGTGGCATAGACTAAGTTATTTTCCATGGTAATCCCGGTAGATCCTTCATCGGTATACAAACCCCAACCTCCGTAGGAATACGCATGAACATGATGAATAATATTATGAGAAATTACTGTTCCTTCTGATTTTCCTAAAGTATACACCGCCGCCATATCACTCAATAAATCCCAACCTATATGGTGAATATTATTATAACTGACCGTATTTCGTTTGGCCAAACTTGGTGTATAACCCCACACCCAACCAATGGAGATCCCTGAGTAATAAAAATTTCCAATATCATTATTTGTGATCGTATTATCTGAACTGTGTCCCACCCAAACACCTACTGCAGAAGGAAACTCTTGTCCCCCTGTTTGGATGATATTATTATGTAAGCTAATATTCTTTGTATGCCCAAGCCCTTCCATAGCTTTAAAATCGCCTAAATAAACACCGCCACCTCCTAAGTGATGCAAATAACTATGCTCCACTACAGACGCACTACAGCCTTTTTTAAACCAAATAGCATGCTGTCCAATCAAACTTATTTCGCAATTAGAAATACGAATGTTTTTTGCCGCTTCTAACGATACAGACGCGTTTAATAATGCCGCTGCTTGGTTCGGTTCCGACCCTGAAGCTGGGATTTGATAATGGCAATGTTTAAAACTCAAGCCGTTTATGGCAACATGTTCAATATAATTTTCATTTTTCAAATCACCTTTAAAAGAGATAAACTCCTTTAATAGAGGGGCAGTAATTACTGTATTTTCAATAGTTTGACCTTCCAAAGGAATATAAAACAACGTCCCATCACTGTCTAAAAACCATTCTCCTGCAACATCCAACGCTGCCTTGTAATTTTCAAAAACTATACGACCTCCTTTAAATAAAGGATTCCAAGGTTTCATTCCTTTCCCCGATGTATGAATTACCATGCTATCTTTATTCACATGATCCACATGTCTTAGGGTAAAATCCCATTTGTGATACGCCCTAAAACGCAGTAATGGAATGTCTTTATCCGCAACAGATTTTATGTTTTTAAACTGTAAACTATCAAAAGAAATTTGCTGTACGGCTTTGATTGGATACCGTCCGTTTCCACGTTCCCAGACCGTTTCTTTAACGCCATTAATTTTTAAAAAACCACGATTAGGAGTTCTTGCCAACGTGGCTCTTTGATCGTTTACATACAACTGATCAAATCGCCAACCATATTTTTTACTTTCCGCGATTGTAGCTTCCCAAATTCCATTTTCATTGACTTTAAATCCTACTATTTTTTTCCCACCACTAAACACTGGTTTTGCTCCTTTTGCCGCTTTATAAACAATAGGATATTTTAATGTTCCTCCATCTTGCGCTGTCAATACAAGCGTCTGTTGCATGGTATACAATCCAT